>OGJX01000957.1_pt1 | contig 21382 bp, 21 predicted proteins | sample 1572381 | NCBI WGS metagenome assembly OGJX01 (sample SAMEA2582085, study PRJEB24529) | metagenome | biome: Human gut stool | place: China | collected 2011
TTCTCCATAAAAATATACTAATTTTCAGGCGGTTTTTTAATTCCGCCAACAGGTATGTTATAATATCTGTAGGTTATAGAGTAAAGTCCGTACAAGGTACAAAATTCCGTATTTGGGCTACATCCGTTTTGCGCCAATATCTTCTTCAAGGTTATTCCGTGAATCGTCATTTGATAGCCCTACAGGAGAATATGGACAAGCGTATGACCCATATTGAGGATACCCAGGCTAAGCAGCAACAGCAGCTTGATTTCTTTATTCGAACCTCCACTCCTCCAGCAGAGATGGTCTTCTTCGAAGGTGATTTCTATACAGCAAGAGTTGCTTTGGAGAACTTGATTCGTTCAGCCAATCATCGGGTAATCATCATAGATGATAGCCTCTATCATTGTGGTCATTCATTAAATGCCAATGGCGGTCATAAGATTTCCGCCATAACCCTGATGGGTACCTCTCTTGAGGTAATCCTCTCAAAAGTAGTATAAAAACAATATTCCTCATTCGAGCGACGACAAGTGCAGAGCGATACTGCAATGGGGAACCCAATATAACATTTTTCAAAAAACTGATAGGTGTAACTACTTGTAAAATAGTGAGGACACTTTATTGGTGACATACTAATTGTATTCTATTATGAGTTTAATAGATGAAATAAATGCTAAGAGCAAGGAAGTATCGACTGATAAATACTCTATGTCTATAGGCGAGATTATCAGCATGTATAGTGAGGGTGATTTAGACATTCATCCAGAATTCCAACGATTCTATAGATGGACTATATCTCAAAAAACAAGATTGATAGAATCTTTTTTGTTAAACATACCTGTACCTTCAATTTTCGTTTCACAAAGGGAGGATGGTGTTTGGGATGTCGTAGATGGTCTGCAACGCCTTTCAACCATATTTCAGTTTGTGGGAATTTACAGGGATGCCGATGAACAAATATTGCCGCCTCTTAAATTAGAAGGAACGGATATGCTTCCTAGTTTAGAAGGTAAATATTATGATAAGAAAGACGATGAAGAGAATTCTTTTCCTCCAGAAGTTCGTCGGTACCTAAAACGTACGAAAATTGATTTTGTCATTATCAAAAAGGAAAGTGATGAGACGAGTAAGTATGAAATCTTTCAACGCCTGAATACTGGTGGTACAAGTCTGAGTGATCAGGAGGTAAGAAATTGTTTAATGGTGATGGAAAACTCTAATAAGTTCAACATATTGCAAAACTTATCAACAGATACTCACTTTATCAATACTTTGCGGTTGTCTGACAAAAACTTTGAAGAGAGGTACGATTTAGAACTTGTGACAAGATTTGTATGTTTACGAACCGAAAACATAGCTAATTTAAAGGGGGTAAGCGATTTCGGACATTATCTAGATAAAAGAATCATAGCCATATTCCGCTCTGAAGAATTTGACTGGGATAAGGAAATTGAAATTTTCAAGAAAACATTTCAAATGATAGATGAATGTATGGGTGATTCGGCATTTCTAAAATATGATGTGGAGAAGGAAAAGTTTACCGGTCGCTTCTATACATCTGCTTTTGAATTCGTAGCTATTGGCTTGGGCAGAAAAGAAGGCGTGTTGCCTTTGAACTTTAATCTAAAGGAACAGGTTATTGAGTTGTGGAAAGATATAGCTGAACAAAATGTATCTTGGAAAGGCTTCAATGCGGCAGGTAGATTGGGTCAAACTTTAAAACTTGTAGATAAACTTTATTCCGATGAATAAGATTAAAACAGCAGAAGCTTTGGCGGATTTCTTGAATGAGCGTTTGGTTGCACGGAAACTAGAAATAATTTATCTGAAAAACTGTTTGGATGATAAGGCAAAGAAACACTCAAAAGAAACTTTAGTCCTTTCCAAGGCTTTGATAGTAATATCTTATTCTCATTGGGAAGGGTATGTCAAAGAAGCTGTTAAGGCTTATTTGAACTATTTGAATTCAAAAGGATTACAGCATAGAGAGTTGTCAACTTCATTATTTGCAGCCTATATACATACATCTCTTTTCCAAAAGGCATTAAATCCTGTAGATGCTATTGATAAGATAGAATCTTTGATTTCAGAAACTCATGGTAGTGTTAGGTTTAATTCTGATTACATCGCTGATACAGAGAGTAATCTAAAGATGGATATTCTCCTCAAAATAATGAAGCGGATAGGGATGGCTACTCAACCTTGGGAAGAGTATAGGGCTTATTTGGATTCAGTCATATTAAAACATCGCAATGATTTCGCTCATGGCGATAATGGGTATGTAGATATAGATACAGCAAAAAATGTTGCAGACAAAGTTATCGAGATGTTGCAAAAGTTTGAAACAGAAATTATGAATATTGTAGAATTGAAGTCTTATCATATTTAAAAATACGTTATGAGGTTAATAGTTAAATATTATGTGAAGTTAATGAGTCAAATCTGGAATTTCATGAGTATGGAATACGTTGGGTTGGCTATTGGTGTTATTTCTGTTGTACTTTCTTGCATTTGTTATTTGATGACAAGTAACTTTGCTCTCTCAATTACTCAATTGGTTGTTGGATTAGTTTTGACAATTCAATCTTTCGTTGCTGCTAAAAATACGAAATGCCAAATTCTGAAAATCAACAAGAAGATTGATGAATTGCGTGTAAGTTATATAGATTCCCCAGAATACCTTTATGCTATGGTTGATGCAGAAGATCACGTGATTTTCTGTGTCAGAAGAGATGGAACAATAGATTGGGCGTTAGGTGTACCACGGCCTATTCGTAAAGAAATAGAGAGACTAGAAAAGAAAATTGATGAACAAAAATAATCAACGATGATACAACCAAATATTTCTGTAGTGACGGTATGTTATAATGCCGTCAACGACATAGAAGAAACAAATCTCTCTGTCATAAATCTGGCGTAGACCTTTGATGGTCCGCCAACCTTATAGCGTAGCGGTTCTGAGCACCGGAGGGCGGTTACATCCTCTCGTTCCTGAGGAAAGAGAGGCTTGGTGAGAAAGGTGGAACTCTCCTTGCAGGAGAGACGGAGAGGTAGAAAAAAGCCTTTTTTAATGGTAAGGAAGGTTTCTGTCCCCTGTAAGGGGAACCGAAAGGGTCGCAAAGACTATTGAAGATAGGTTTTCGAAAATTTTATCATGTCCCTAATCCCATGTAGTTATAACTCGAACAAAGAGGTGAATGTCAAGGCTGCCTAAATGGTAGCTTTGGTAATACCAATTAATAATATGTTTTTTTGGAAAAATGTTGGATGTGCTAACTACTGAAAATCAGTAGTTACGTTCTAACGGTGATTTACGTTTGAAGGCAGTGTGGGGAGAAGCCACACGATGATATATGCTAATAAGCAATAATGTTTATGTTGAAAGGTTTATATTATGAATATCCAAGAGTATTATTGTCATTTCTCCCAAACTTTAAATGAAAATATTGGGAAATCTTTAGATTCTTCTCTGCATTTTTATCAATTACTTACGAAGAATCGAAGTTTTGTAGATGATTTTTCAAAATGGATTGACATCTTAGGCAATGCTCCAGAAACATACTTATATCGAAATGCAGCAAAGGTATACCAGGAGGCTTTCGCTAATATGCTAATGGGATTATATCAACCTGCTTTTATGGGTTTAAGGTACTTTTTGGAACGAACCTTGACCGGTGTCTTTTATTCTGGTAACGAGTTAGAGTTGAGAACTTGGTTACGTGGTGAAAGAGATACTTATTGGACAGAGTTAATAGGGCGTGAAGACAAAGGTGGAGCAAAACAGAATGAAGAAAGGAATGTAAATGTTGATTCAGGATTGTTTTCCTTAAAGTTCACCCGTGCATTCTTCCCAGAAATAGTTGATAGTGCGAAGACTTTTCGTTCTTTGACTTCTAAAGTTTATAGAAATTGTTCTGAATTTGTGCATGGCAATCCAAGAGCCATTGACCAAATAGGACAAAATAATGAATTTTCTCTGGATGTAACTGAGAAATGGAATGAATTTGCTGATACGATAATTCGTTGCATTCTTTATGCATTTGTGATGAGATATTGGAAATTTCTTCCGGAAAACTCTAAAGATATAGTAAGATTACGTGTGGAGGAAGAATTTTCGACAACAGATATTTTAAAGGACTTTATTTAAAACTATGGATGAGTTATATTTACGAACAGAAGATATAGATGATAAAGACATCTTGAATCTGTGTATTGAAAATGAACAGGATCGAGAGACTATTAATTTATTAAAATCTAGAACTCCAGTAATATTGGAAGGAAGTCGTGGTGTGGGTAAATCTTTTCTGATGCGAGTTGCAGCACAAGAATTGAAAGAATCTTTTGCTGAGGAAAGAGTTTTACCTGTTTACATTACTTTTATAAAAAGTTCATTGGTTGCAGTTCGTCAAAAGGGTGCTTTTTTATATTGGATGCTCTCTAATATCTGTTCAAAGATTATAAGACAGCTAAGACGAAATGGCATAATCATAGATTCATCTTCTAGCATTGATATTTTAGCGGGTGGTAAAATTAATGAGCGGGATATTCCAAAAATAGAAATTATAAAAAATGCATTTGAAGAGTCTTGGAATCATAGTGAGGAGATTGATGTTGCATCGATACCTACAGTTGAGAATCTTAAAGATGCAGTAGAAGAAATCTGTGAGGAAAATAATATAAAAAGAATTGTTCTTTTTATAGATGAAGCTGCTCATAATTTTATTAGAGAACAACAAGTTGAGTTCTTTACCTTGTTTCGAGATCTTCGTTGCTCTAAAATATCATGTAAGGCTGCTGTTTATCCTGGTGTTACAGCATATGGAGATAGCTTCCAGTTTTCTCAAGATGCTACGTTTATAAAGTTGAATCGTTTTGTTCAAGATGATGGATATGGTGATTTCATGAAAGATATGGTATTTAAGCAAGTTAATGATAGTACGTATTCTAAGGAATTGTCACGTAGAGGTCAGATTTTTAATGATTTGACTTTCGCAGCAAGTGGAAACCCACGTTTTTTGTTGAATAACATTCGAACGCTAGCCAAATTTGGAACAAATGAAGTAAATCAATGCATTAAAGTTTTTTATCGTGATATAGTTTTAAGAGACCATACTATGCTTTCTGCAAAATATCCTCGCTTGAAAGAGTTGATTGATTGGGGGCGTACATTTATAGAGGATACTTTGCTTCCAGATTTACAAAAACGAAACCAAGAAGCATTGAAAGAAGAAAAAGCTACGACAGCGTTTTTTTGGATTCACAAAGATGCTCCAGAACCAGTTAAGCGAGCTATTTCTTTGTTGGAATATTCTGGTATAGTAATTGAGCTAAACAAAGGACATAAAGGAACAGGGCGAGAAATTGGAACCCGCTATATGGTAAATTTGGGATGTCTTTTTGCTGTTGAAGCTAATCCATTGTCAGTATCCCACCAAATAATTGATGGACTGTCTGTTCGCAAATTTATAGAATATGGAGTTAATAGTCCTATTTATAATGGTATCAAAGATAATCTTGCTGCAATACAAGATAATGATATGGAAGAATCTATGGCAACCAAGTTGGCTCAAGATATAAATGTATTGGATTTGTCTCCTAATATGAGAGAAAAACTTCATAATATTAGTTTGAACACAATCAAGGATGTATTGGAGGCCCCTGAGGATAAATTAAAAGAGGCTCATTATGTAGGTGATATTCGAGCGCGTAGAATGAAAAGAATAGCTTTAAACTCTGTTTATGAGTATCTAATTGGATAAAGTGGAAATATTATGTGGAAAGATATAGAAACATCAGAAGACTTATTGGGGTATCGCTTTCATGCAAAACTGTTGAAAGAGATAGTCTTGGATAAATCCATGTTACCAACTTCCATTGGCATATTTGGCAATTGGGGATATGGAAAAAGTAGCTTAATGCTATTGCTGGAGAAAGAGATTAATGAAGAAATAGCAATGCACGTGGCAGAGGGGAACACCCTTCGAATCTTGCAGGTTCGATTCAATGGCTGGCAATATGAAAGTTATGAGACAACTAAGTATTCTCTTATACAGGTGCTACTTGATTCTGTTGAGAAATATCTTTCAGATAATCGCGATGTCTTTGAGAAGCTAGACATTTTATTGAAGCGCATCAATTTGCTTAAACTCGGTGTTTTGCTGCTGAAGAAATATGTTTGGGATAAGATTCCAAATGCAATCAAGAGCAATTTGCCGCAGGCAGACGACTTGAAGGAATGTATAGGTGTAGACGATATTACGAAGTTTCAAAATGAATTTCAAAACGAACATACCTCATTGTTTGTCACTAAATTTAGAACACTTTTGGAGAGTATTGTTGAAGAGGCAAAGTTTGATTCTATCATCGTATATATCGATGATCTGGATCGATGCTCTGGCGAAAAGATGATAGAATGCATCGAGGCAATCAAACTCTTTCTTAATGTCAAGAACACGGCTTTTGTGCTAGGTGCCGATGAGCGAATGGTGGAAAGAGCCATCAAAGAGCATTATCCAGAGATAGAACAAGATAAAAGGCAGATTTATAGTCCTTTCTCTGATTACTTGGAGAAACTGATACAGATTCCATATCGCTTGCCAAGACTTTCATTAAATGAGCAATATACATATATTTTGTTTCTGCTTCTGAAAAGTAAGTATCCAAACTTCTTTAATGCCGTCATCAAAGACTATAATGACTATAAAAATAAAGAACCCTTCGGCAATTATGATGCGGAAAAAATGAGAGCTACACTTGGAGAAAACAAAATTCCAGATGTGGAAGCTCTTATCCCAATCATCCCCATGATGACGCGTTTCCTGAATGGTAGCCCTCGCCAGTTAAAGCGTTTTCTCAATACGTTTGACTTGCGAATGCGGATGGTACAGGTTGCGAACATACGTGAAATAGAACCAACGGTATTGGCGAAGCTGATGCTTCTCGAATATAATTTCAAATATCAAAGATTGTTTGAGTCTTTATATGGGATGCAATTATTGGGAGATGGTATAATAGATAAAATTGGCGAGGTAGAAGAATGTGCAAGGCAAAAGAAAAAGTTGAATGATAAACGATGGCAGGAATGGGAAGAAGATAATCTGTTCTTGGATTGGTTGTCCCTTTCTCCTAGTTTGTCTGGTGTAAACCTCAAAGAATATTTCTGGATTGCAAGAGACTCTTTAAAAAATAGTGTACCTGTAGAAAGTTTAGTTTCCAATGTTGCCCGTAGGTCTTATCTGACTCTTCGTAATAAGCAATCAGCCATAGCTAAGAAAAAGTTTTTACAGGAGGAAATTGCCAAATTGGAAGATGAAGAACGACAGATGGTTATCATGTTGCTCAATCATGATTTTACTAAAAATCCCAATGATAGTAAGGTCCTTGAATTACTACAAGCTGATAGTGAAGTAAGAGTCCTAATCCAAAATGAGTCTGATTGCAAGAGCTTATTTTCTCATGTTGATATCTTAAAAATGGAACCAGCATGGGGAGTAATTTTAGGAAAACTAAAGAAAAACGATTTTTGGAATCATTTTATTAGTCCTTTAAAATTTGGAGAAAAATTACAGAAAATGCTAAACAAATAATATACAATGGGAACATCGCAATCTTTAAACTTAAAGACCACACCTAATTGGTCATCAGCTAAGAAAGCTATGACTACAATAGTGAGGCATCGGAATGAGGTTACGCAACCTATGGTTCGTAATTTCTTGAGGCAATTGTCTAGAGCCATCATCACTGACTCCCATGGAAGTTATGGTCGTGCAGGAGGAAGAGTAGCTCGTAATTTTATAGGTGCTATTTCTTCTGTCAAGAATGGTAGCTTGCAAAGTTATATTGCTCAACTCGAACCTGATGCGAATTATGCTCAGCTTACCGTTCGAGATGTTATAGTACAATTAGCTAAACATCTATCCAATCCTAATGCTGAACATGACCATTCTACATTGGATGAGATAGCTGCTCGTGCAGCATTTGAAAACCTATTGCAACAAATCTTCTCGGAAGTAGAGACTGCAGAGGATATTGAACAAATTCTGAAAGATGCCACAGAGGATCAAATAGAAGGTTGGATGATAGAATTTCAGCTTAATTATATCATGGAACTGAATGGAGTCTTGTTCGATTCTTATATCTTTTCCAAAGATGCTGAACCTGATCAAGTCTGTCGAGAAATAAGGGATTTTGTTCGTGCTGCTATTAATGAAGCATGTTTGGATAATATGCATCATGTCAACTTCGAAACAGAAGAGGGTAAGCAATTCATTGAAACGTTAACTCAACAAATTTTGGAAATATGGAGTCAAGAATAAATGTAGAATTCACTCCTTCCCATGATGTTCAGAGTAAGGAGTTGGGGCAGTTTGTCCTGCATGCCGCAGATGTTAATGATCAACCGATAGAGGCAACATTAAATTTTGATTTCTTCCATTTGTGGGAGTTTTCGCAAGATACGTCGTCTACTTATTTTGATGTGTTGATCTTGTCTCAGCTGGTATATACTGCTGATCGCATAATCAATCGTCTTGCTTTTGCGGATGATGGGTGGTGCAGAGATATCGTCTTGCAAGATGTCCCAGTTGTCAATGTAGATATATTTAGGCAGAATCAAGAAATGTTCAATACAGCATTAAGCTATTTGACAGGAGATAATTGGAGCGTATCATTTGTTCCATTTCCTCAAATCAATTATGCCCCTCAAATAGAAAGTCATTATAATCATGAAGAATATGAGTATGTATCTTTGTTTTCTGGAGGTCTTGATTCATTGATAGGTTTTATAGACTTTGCAAGTTTAGCAAGAGAAGGTAAGAAGGTCTTGCTGGTATCCCATTATGATATGGGTAAGGAGCGACAAGATCAAAAACGTATACTTGATGCTTGCTGGAGGAACCATTATTTGGAAGGAAAATATACCAGTATTCAGTCAAAGGTTGGTATGAGGAGTTGTGCAAAGCAAAGAAGTGCTAAGTATGAGACAACATTTCGCTCTAGATCTTTTCTGTTTTTTGCAATGGGCTTGTATTGCGCCCATACCATACAAGGGGTACATAACTTGATAGTTCCAGAAAATGGTACAATCTCAATCAATATTCCTCTTTGCAAATCTAGACGAAGTTCTTGTAGTACTCGAACCACTCATCCTGTTTCAATGAAGCTAATCATGAATGCATTGGAGAGAGTAGGTATCCGTGAGCAGCTACTTAATCCTTATAGATTTAAATCAAAAGCTGATATGATGTTTGATTGTGCTGCCGAAGCTCATAAAAAAGAGATGCTAGTCACGCTTGCTTCATTGTCTTGTTCATGTGCTAAGCGTTCTCATAATAGATGGTGGGACAAAAGCGGAGATTATATCAAAGTACATCATATCCATCATTGTGGAATGTGTATGCCTTGCATATATCGAAGAGTGGCTATGCATGCGATAGGTTTAGATGACCCAAATGAATTGGGTACAGATATTTTTCATGCTACACGATACTTTGATATCAACAATTTAGCCAAGAAGACAAGCCTTGACATCAACTTGCTGTTGCGTTTCGTGCGTAAAATGAATAGGCAAGATGTCTTTGATGAATTGTTGGCTGAAGGTATTGATACTGCAGATATTGATCATTATGTAGAACTTGTTATGCGCTCCTATCAGCAAATCCAGGATTGGGTTGCAGAGAATGGTGATGTAGTCATGAGACGAAAGGTAGGATTATGATGATAGACACTCATTGTCATTTTGATATGATGCCTAGTCCTGAAAGGTATATTCAGGAAAGAGAACGACGAGGTGATATTGTTATTGGCATGACTAATGCACCTAGTCATTTTCAGATGGGATACCAATATGTGCAGCGTTTCAAGCATATACGTCTGGCTTTGGGCTTTCACCCATTGTTGACACATGAGTTGCAAGAAGAACTGCCTTTGTTTGAGCGCTTAATTGACAAGACGTCTTATGTTGGAGAAATAGGGTTGGATTTTTCTCGTGAAGGTGTGGCAACTCAAGAAATACAGATTAAAAGTTTGGAAAGGATATTGGCGATAGTATCGGGTAAGAACAAAATAATCAGTGTACATTCTCGCAATGCAGAACAGCAGTTGCTTTCCCTATTGAAAAAATATCATATTAAGAACGTTATTTTCCATTGGTATTCTGGTGAATTGTACTTAGTTCCTGATATTCTGGATGCAGGTTACTATTTCTCTATCAATGAAGCTATGGTATCCACTTTAAAAGGAAAAAGAATAATAGACAGTCTTCCATCTAATAGGATTCTGACGGAAACAGATAGTCCATTTAACAGGAAGGATAATTTGAATAACGTTTATTCATATCTTGGTAAGATAGGATGTAATGAGCAAATGATCTATAATAATTTCAAAGGATTAATTGCTAATTTATGAAGATGACTGAACGACAATACATTGGCTTACAGAAAGTTTATACCAATGAGATGTAATTTTCGCTATCCAAAGGCGGTCCCATCCCGCATAATATGGCGTAGACCTTTGATGGTCCGCCAACCTTAGAGCGTAGCGGTTCTGAGCACCGGAGGGCGGTTACATCCTTCCTTCTGAGGAGGAAGGCTTGGTTAGAGGTGGAGCTCCCTTTGGCTAAAGGAAGGACGGGTAGGGATTCGAAAAACTCCTTCTTTAATGGGAAAAAGCGATGCCAATGAGCGCAATGAAAACTCGTTTTCAAATTGCCGAGTGCAGCTCGCTTTATCAACAAAGAGGGATGGGGTGATTTTAGAAAAACGATACTGCAATGAGGAACCCAATATAACATTTTTCAAAATACTGATAGGTGTAACTACTTGTAATATAGTGGTGACGCTGTAATGTTGATATACGAAAAAACTCCCCATCTGTTTCCAGATGAGGAGCATTATCTAGAGATGGAAGTCGATTTCCTTCAGCCATTCCTTGACATCGAAGCAAGGACAGCTCTTGCGAACCCAGGGAAGGTCGCGGTGACCTAGTATCTCGGCATCGGGATAGTCGAGGACGAGGCTGTAGAGGAGGTCTTCCAGAGATGCTTTCTGGGCTGGAGTGCGAGTGTCGGCAGGCTTGCCTTTCTCGTCGAGACCACCCTCGTAGCAGATACCGATGCTATGGGCGTTGTAGTGGCGGGCGTGAGCGCCCTCCTCGGTTTCTGGACGGCAGGGATAGACCACGCCATCCTTCGTAATGTAATAGTGGTAACCGATGGAATGGAGACCACGGGCCTTGTGGCAGGCTTCTAAGGCTTCTACTGGGAAGTCCTGGTTAATACGTGTGGCACTGCAATGTACCACGATCAAATCGATTTTTCTTTGATTCTTCATTGGATTCTTTGGATTTTAAAGGGTTTAACTGAACACGAATTACCCGAATGACACGAATTTTCCGTCTTGAACAGATATTTAACTGAACACGAATATTTCGAATGACACGAATTTTCCGTGCTTGAACAGATATTTAATTGAACACGAATTTCTCGAATAGCACGAATATGGCCTTTGAATAGATTGATTCGTTCGATTCGTGTAATTCGTGTTCAGACGCTATCACTTGCAGCTCTGCACACAGAAGGAGCTGAGGACGGCAGTGAGGACGGTGATGACGAAGTTGATGACTTTCTGGATTGTTTCTTTTTTCATTGTTGTTAGTGATTAGTGTAATTAGTGATTAATGTTTAGTGATTAGTGTGAGAAGACAAGAAGGAAGCGGGCAGGATGAGCAAGTATCCGTTCAGGGCGATGATTTGACAATGTTGAATGGTGAGTGATGAACTCATTCCTGATGGGGCCCTCGGATTACTCCGGACTGCATCCTGTCGATGCGCTTTCTCTTGTTTCAGATGCGAGGCGGGTAGGGCTACTCTAAGCCGTCGCCTCCTCCTTCTCCAGTGGTTCCGCTACCGCCCTGGTCGGTGTTGTCACCACCAGGGGTATCCTTTCCGGTATCCTTTCCGGTATCCTTCCCGGTATCCGGGGTGGTATCCGGGGTGGTGCCATCACCTAACAGAGCAGAGGCCTTCTTCAGCGTGGCTTCGAGGTTGATGGTCTTGGCGCTGAACTCACCGGTGCCACGAGCACGGAGACGGAAACCATAGATGTTCTTGGCGATGGTGAACTCCTTCTCTGAGGCGGCTCCCTCCTTGTTGCGGATGCCGATGGAGAAGATGGCGAGGTCGTCAATCTTCACAGCGAAACCTTGCAAGGTGAGTTCCTTGACGCACGATACCATATCGGTAATCATGCCCTTGATGGCTCCCTTAGAGAAAGGAGTGTTGTGGCTAGCCATGTGTTCGGCCAGGCCGTCGATACCTACCGTCTGAGTGATGACTGGATAGGCGTAATACTTGCCGTATGCCTCTGGCATCTTGGCGTTCTGATTTAGTTTTAGTACGTAAAGCAACATAGTTTTTAAGTGTTAATGGTTAATGTTCTTCTTTCTGAATCACATTGCAAAGATACAACATTTCATTTTCCCAACTCACCGATGCTCATTGTTGCTCACCGATACTCACCGATTATCACTGATAAATATCAGGGTTCTCCCAAATGGAAGAAAATATAGGATACTTGCAGAGGATTGAACTCCTTACAGCTCTTGTTGTATCCACTCTTCTGCAACTGCTCGTAGAGCTGGGTGCATCTTACTATCCATCTCATCAGATGGGCTCTTGCCACGTCCGGGTCGGAATCCGGAAAATAGAGCAGGGCTAACTCCTGCTTGGTGTAACTTCGTAAATCCATTTTCTATAATGTTGAATGTTGAGTGTTGAATGTTGATTTTGAACACGAATCTCTCGAATCTCACGAATCTTTCATTCTGAAGCCACTTATTCGTTTAATTCGTATAATTCGTGTTCAGTAACCCCAATAAGTAATTCGTGTTCAGTAAACCCAATAAGTAATTCGTGTTCCGAAAAAAACAATAAGAAATTCATGTTCAGTAAAAACAGTACGTAATTCGCGTGCAGAGAAATATCTATTAGGGTTATGCTTCGTAACTATGATACTTAGCCATCGTAACCATGATACTTAGCGGTCGTAACCAAGATACTTAATCCTCCACGGTATCGTTAGGATCGATGAAGGCATCGTTGTTGATTTCGCTACCTTCCTTCTCTATCACAGCCCAGCCGTTGCCGTTCTTCTTGTGAATCTTCTTGAATCCAAGACGCTTCATCACGTTACCGATGTTCTGGTTGTTCAGGTTCTGGCGAAGGGCAGGGTTCACACCTATCCTCTCCAGTATCTCAGCACTGTAGCGGAACTTGATAAACTGTAGCGGCGTATCTGGCTCCGGCACCCGGTAGTAACGGAGTATCTGCTCCTCGGCATAGTTGGCTACCATGAAGAGGCGGTTGTGACTGCGCATCAGCTCGATGTCGTCTCTCGTCAACCAGTATGTCCACTCCAGGGGCTCGCCCTTAGGATGGCTCATCACCTCCTGGCCCAGTGCCACTGCCTCGGCAAACACGTGGTCGTAGTCTATCGGGTGCTCTATAGGACTCTCGATGCTCTTAACCAGCCAAGGACAGTAGCGGCGGTTCTCCTCGTCGGTGATGAACTGCTGGCTGTTGGTGGTGCCGCAGAGCGATCCACGGTGGGGCATCTCCGAACGGTACTTGTCGTAAGGCCGGCGGATGGAGAATGTCACCTTGGTCATGTTGCTCTTGAAGGCGCTCAGGTTCTTGCCGAATACCATCTCAAACTCGTCGAGACAGAGCAGAGCCTTGCTGCTGAAAGCCTCCATGAAGTCCTTGTCGGTATAGGCACCCGTCGAGTCGTTGAGGAAGTACTGGCGCAACTGTGGGGGCAACAGCATGTGGAAGAACGTGGTCTTGAAGATGCCGCCCTTGCCCACGAAGATGAGTATCATCTGGTTCACCACCTTCAGCGTTACCCACGCCACTACCATCGCTACCAGCCACTTCTTGAAGAAATAGCGGAAGAGGCTCTGCGTATGCTCGTTGTCGGGCAGGTTCTCCACCTCGATGCGGTCGGCGAGCTGGTCGATGTAGTCGGGATCCTCTCCCTTCTTCCATTTCGGCAGACTGCGCAGGTAATCGTCCAAGGGGTCGAAGGGCTCGCTGAAGTCGCTGTTGATGATGTTGTGCAAGGTCTTCTCTGAGAGATGCAGTCCCGACTCGTCCATCTCGCTCCAGATAGAGTTCTCGATATTGTCGTCGATGCGTACCCAGTCAGGATACTTGCCGTCTAAAACGAAGCGGCTCTCCACCTCGTAAAATCCCGTCAGCACGTTTCGGCGGAACAGATAGTGGGTGAGTAGCCACTGCTTGATGCTCCTTACCGATGGCTTGGCGCTGCGCCCCTCGCCATGGCGATAGAAATGCCAGATACCAAACTTGTTCAGATGCTTGTAGCGAGACTTGATGACAGAAGCCGTATCTTCGTAGCTGGTGCCAAACTCACGGTCGGCGTAGGTCAGAACTTCTTCCTGCGGGATGCCATAGTAGATGCAGATGTCGGCAAAGTGCCATACGTACTCGTTGTGATGCTCAGGCTCGAACCGATAGCCCCACAGGTCGAGCAGTTCCTTGATATGGGAAGCTGCCTCCTCGATGGTAGGCGCACCCTTGTCGCCTGACTTCGCCTCCTCTTTCACCTTGCTGCTTCGCTTTCCTCCCTTGGCGTTTCGCCTGGCAGAATACTTCGCCTGCAACGCCTTCTTCGTGTAGAGGGGGTTCAGATCCTTCGGTCCCAAGGCAAAAGGCTCGGCATCCCAACGGAAATAGGCATCCGGGTCGTAGGCAAGACCGGCGCATCGGGTGATGTCTACACACTGCTTGTCGGGAGCGATACCCAGGAGTTGGGTGTAGTAAGCCATCGCCTTCTGCAGCACAGCATCGAAGAGTTCGAGCACGCTGATGTCGTCGTCATCTACAGGATGGTAGGCACAGAATACTCTGAATCCCCTGCCGCTCACGGTGATATACTCTACCATCGTATGACTGTCGCCTCTCACCAGTTGGATAAGATGCTCCATATCTTCCTTCTTCACATGGTCGAAGTCGAGCTGTAACATGTAGGTAGGTTTGAGGAAGTCTGCAAGTTGTCTGCCGTAGCCGTTCATGAGTGCCGAAACCGTGATGGCAGGCATCTCAGGCTTGTACTGGTCGGCAAACTGCTTGCTGATGGCGAGGCGCTTGCGGTAAGTCTCAGTCATCATTCGAAGCTCAGGGCTAGAGGTAATCACGCTCTTGAGATACAACCAGTCGGCGAGTGGATGGCTCTCCGAAGATTTGATACAAGGGAAGTACGATGGCATCGTAGCTGTCCCATTCATGCTGTTGTTGTTTGGTTCTTTTTCCATTTGATTAAAATTGTCTGTTATTTATACTATTTTCTTGTTTGCAACATTCTCTAAGAAAGAGTGTGGGTGAACACTTGGCGATGAAGTCGGTGAAGGGTGAACCCCGATGCCAACCTTTAGCGTTAATAATGTGTTAAAAACACTATATAACCCATTATAATAGAGACTCTTATATTTCTAGCATGCGCTGTATATACAAAGTTCTTTTTACTAGGGTTCACCCCTGAGCCGAAAAGGTGAATGCTTGGGGCAAGTGTTCACCCCGCTGTTCACCAATCGGTAACTTAAGATTGCTTCAGCCCTCGTTCTTGAAAGCTGCTGCGAATTTAAGAAAAAAGGTTGAGACCGCCAAGAATCCTGTACCTACATATATAGGTACAAAAAGGCGATGAATTTATAATAGCTTAACAAAAGATATTCAAATTTTTTAAATATATTAAGAGATGACACGATTTACAAAAACCAAAAAGGCACTGCGCGCTTTGACGGATACCATCCTCGGCGGCAGTAGCAATGTGGTACGCACCTTAAAGGTGGCTGGCCACATGAATGAGAATTCAGTCAAGCATGTCTAAGAGGGTTATGCCAGTCATACCCAGTCCTACAGCCTGCTTCGTTCTTCGCTGAAGAAGCAACACAGCACCAAAGACCAGGTGATGCAGATAATGGACTATCTTGACAACATGGAAGAGGAGTATCACAAGTCCTATCCCGACGATCCCTGCCCGATGGACGGCGGCTATAAAGCGAGCTTCGAAAGGTTTGTGATAGAATCCTTGAGAGCAGAGTGAGCCCTTCAATGATACCATACGAAACACACATTAGATAGTTAAGATTATTTTTTAGAACTCGATAAGTACCGAGGCTGTTCTGGCAGTGGAAACTGCTGGAACAATTGGGTAGTGTGTTTATGTTATTAAATTTATTACAATGATACAACCAAAGATTTCAGTATTGTCGGTATGCTATAATGCCGTCAACGACATAGAGAAAATGAATCTCTCTGTCATTAACCAAACGTACTCTAATGTGGAGTACCTCATTATTGATGGAGGCTCCACAGATGGTACGATGGATGTTACTTTATAAAAGTAAAAATATATGGAAGCACGAAAATTTATTATAGATGAAGAGAAAGTCCTCCAGAAACTGGATGATGGTACAGCTCCTTCTGATTTGTTGAATACAGAAGTATATGCTGATGCTTTGGCTGATTGCATAGAGCGAGTGCCAGATGATAAGTCCTTTACGATAGGCTTATATGGAGACTGGGGTACAGGTAAGTCTACCATTATAAAGACACTGGAGAATGAATGCGCTCAAAAATCGGGTAAGAACTATAAGTTTATTACTTATGATGCCTGGAAGTATGCTAATGATTCCTTCCGTAGAATGTTTATATATGAACTCCAAAAGCAACTTGGGGTGACACAAACGAAGCAGATGGAGCGTTTCTATGATAACATTAACGAGGATGTGGAGGTAAGGCATAAAAGTAATCCTGGTTATGTGACAGCAGTTTCTATAGCAGCTATAGTTATTATAGTAATACTCATGTTATTGCCGGAAAGTCAGAGAAAATTTAGCTTCGGATTTTCTACTATTACTGCCATTATAACGCTTTTTCTAATATACTATAAACATTCTACAGATGACCTGAAGGTAACTTGTCAAAAATCTCGTTTGTTTGCGCCAGAACAATTTGAGGAATGTTTTGATGAAATCATTCAAGAGTCTTTAAAGGGGAACCAAGCATCTCTTATCCCAAAATGGATAAGTAAGTTTACTTCTCCAATGTATGACAAGCTGATTATTGTGATAGACAATCTTGATAGATGTACAGCTCAACAGGCTCAAGATATGTTGACGACAATTAAGTCTTTCTTGGGCAAGCATCCTAAGGTGGTATTTATTATACCTCTGGCTGTAAACTCTCTAAAACATCATCTAGTTAAGTCGTCTTGTGGTGAAGAGAATGAAACGGAAGCCAATGAGTATCTGAGAAAGTTTTTCAATGTCTCATTGTGGATAAAGCCTTTTCAAAATGATGAGATGTACGATTTTACCAAGCATCTGAATGATGAGTATCAGTTAGGGTTGAGTAAAGCTAGCATCAGTAATATATCACGAGAATATGCTACCAATCCACGCAGAATTATTCAGCTGTTGAATAATCTGATAGTAGAATTTTCTTTGTATGATAAGGAGTTTGTTAATGCCAATGAGGCTGCAATTTGTGTGTTGGCTATAATTCGTGAGGAGTTTTCATCTTTCTTTGATAGATTGGTTGTCAATCCTTGTTTGCTTTTTGATGATATACATCCTAATGAAGCGGATAAAAATCCCCGATTAGAGCTCTTTCTTATGCGAACTAAGGCAACTATGATGCCTTATAAAGATACGATAGGAGTTATAGACAAGATTATATCTAATTCAGTAGTGTTTAATTCCCTTCCTGTAGAAATTTCAGAATCCATTGAGATGATGGAAGTCGAGAAAATTACAGAATATGTAGGCGAAGACGAATCAAAGAAAGAAATGGTCTTGGATTGCATAAAAGATAAGATAGGAAAGGTTGTTTCAAGAGGACTAACTGATAGTGAACTTCCAAATTTACTTGCAGTCCTTATCAAACTGGATGATGCAACTACTTATATAGACAATACTTATTTAAAGGCCATTATAGATTTGTTTGATAATTCAGTATCTTGGAATAAACAAATCGACTTTTTGGAAAAAGACTTAATACATGAGTTAATCCAATTTTCTTGCAAGTTGAGAGAGAATGGCTATCGAGTCATATTAGAGAGATTGATACTCTATTATAGTGAAAAATGTGCGAAAGATAAAACTATTACCGAGAAAGTGGCTGATGATATCTCTTTCCTGATTTCAAAGGCTGAAAATGCTGATTATGGAGATGACTTAAAGGTCCTTTTTGATAAGGTATTTGCCGCGTATCCAAACGCTACTTTAAAGTATCAATACATGGCTCCAGAAAAATTATATGACTCGCAATTGATTGATAATGTTGTTGGGCGTTTGACTTACGAGGAGCTATGTGAGAAAAATGGAGTGCAAGAAATCTTGTTTGGAATTGGTGAGAGATTACCGGGAAAATCAGGCTATGTATTCCATAGGTATTTGGATAAGGTCGTAGATTTTACCCCATCTTATAGTATAAATCCTTCTAATGAAGAGGTTATAGAAAAAATACTTAATAGGGTCAATGATTATCTATCAAGAATGCCGAATCACTGTATAGGTGATGGTACAGGAATTAAGGGATTGCTTGCTCGTATTGGTAATTCGGTTATAGAGACTAATTATTATGGGCCAGATAAGCATCATACAATATTTGAAGACAATGCTGAGAATGGAGAGTTTCTGGGAACTATGCTAAAGCTCTTGAAATCTTCTGCAAATGCAGCAGGCCAAATCCTTCTGTCTAAAGATATAGTCGGGAAATTGATTGATTTTGATAAAACTCAAGAACAAACGATGCAGGAATTTGGGAAATTGATTGATTCCAAAATTAAAATCTATGATTATGCAGAAGAGTTGATGCGTTATCCTTCTTTTGATGAGTTTTATACACCTGTACTTAAACACTTGCTGCAAACTGATGAGAATGGAAAGTTGAGAATATCGAATGATTTGGTAAAGAACGAAATAAAAAATCTGTTAAACCTTTTGATTAAAGCCCCTGATGACTCACTTGCTAGTTTAGCTATAGAGTTATCTACTGCTCCTGTTTTGCAAGCTATGTTTGGTGAGATATTGAGCACCAAACCTTCATCAGAACTAATCAAACTGCCAACTTCTTTGCTAAAGATTGTTTGTGCTAAATTTGAAAAGGAAATAGATTCTTTTGAGAATAATCTTAATGTGTTGGAGTTGATAGCAACAGAAGGATCAAAATCAGGTCTAAAGAAGCTGGTCAAGTTAATAACTAAGAAATTAGTAACTAATGGTAAGGAATCTGAGGCTGTTAGTCTTATAAAGCAACTTCATTATTGTAATAAGGCTAATTGTAATTCATTGAAATCTGTTTTGGAAACTGTGTCAGATGATGTGATAAGTAAAGAAGATAAAGCGGCTTGTATTAATCATTTGAATGAGATAATTGCAGAATAGAATAAATTGATAATGAGTAATTAAGCATTAAAAGTCTATGAAAGATTTTCATTTAAAATTTGAAGGATATTGGAGAGACCGCAATAAGGGTGGACTCCCTAATTATTCCGGTATATATATAGTTTATCGCTCTGTGTATAATGCTCAGACCGATAAGGTGTCTCTGATAGAGATAATATACATAGGTAAGGCAGATAACATCCATGATCGACATTTGGATCATGAAAAGTATGAGGTATTCTTGTCTCAATTACAGTATGGTGAAGAATTGTGTTATTCTTGCGCACCATTAGATAAAGATGTTGAGGTAGTGGAGAACGCTCTTATATTTGCGCAAAAGCCCGTTTTGAACGAAAAGGGAAAAACTGAATTCAATTATGACAGAACACATGTCAAAATGGACGGAGCTTGTGCTTGTATGAAATATACAGATTTTTTTGTTAGATAAACATATACAATTATGACAGAGAAAAATGGAAAGACAGATGCAGAACCTCTAAAAAAGTGTTTTGTAATAATGCCTATTAGTGATGTTCCTGATTATCCTCCTGGTCATTTCAATAGAGTATTTAATCATATCATTGTTCCGGCTTGTAAGCAAGTTGGCTATAAGGCAATTCGTGCAGATGTTACGTCTAAAACCAATGTCATCATTGCTGACATCTTGAAGCATGCAGTGAGTTGTGATATGGCAATTTGCGATTTAAGTTCGAGAAATCCTAATGTGTTTTACGAGTTGGGATTTAGGCAGGCTTTTGATAAGAAGACAGTTTTGATGATAGACGAGCGTACAGAAAGACCTTTTGATATAAGTCCAATAAGATCTTTTCAATATTCGTCTACATTGAGAATTGATTTAGTGGAAAAGGCTATTTCTGACTTGGTAAAATCATTGCAGGAAACGCAGATGATGAAAGCAGATGAGGCAAATTCTTTATTAAAATTCTTGTCAATTGATAATCCCGCTTCCTTGCCAAAGAAGGAAGAACTTTCGGTTGGTAACGCTTTGATTTTGCAAGCCATCAAGGAACTTTCTGACAGAATGCAGCCTAATATTTATTTGAAGCCAAGGACTAATTCTAAAAAAGACCCTCGTAATTTTGCTATTTTATCAAATGATTCTATTCTGTCTGAAGGAGACCATCTTATGGATAAAACTACAAATGAAGAATATGGTGAGGTGCTGGAGATACATGGTAATTCTATTGTGGTAGGAAAAAAAGATGGTAGTATAGATTTTTTGAATGCTTCAGACATTAATAATGGCAAGTTGGCTGTAATGCCATTTTGAAAATTAAAATAGAAAAAATAATTTTTGTAAGACAAGTATGTAATATGATACAACCAAAAATTTCAGTAGTAACGGTATGTTATAATGCCGTCAACGACATTGAGAAAACGATTCTCTATGTCATAAATCTTTTAGAGGGTAAATCATGGAATAGCATGCTTGTAATTTTTAAAAAGCTGCTCCATTGTGTTCTAATATGTTTGAATCTATTCGTAATAATGATATTTTGTAATTAGAGTGTCGCTTTTCCGTCATAGTTCATGCCCAGGCGGTCCCATCCCGCACAACATGGCGTAGACCTTTGATGGTCCGACAACCTTATAGCGAAGCGGTTCCGAGCACCGGAGGGCGGTTACATCCCCGCTTCCTGAGGAAGAGGGGCTTGGGGAGAAAGTGGAGCTCTCCTTGCAGGAGAGACGGAGAGGTAGAAAAAAGCCTTCTTTAATGGTAAAGAAGGACGGGATGATTTTAGAAATTCTTATTAAAGAACATAAGTTAAAACGATGAATATAATTAAAACAAATATTGAAGGCGTACTCATTATAGAGCCACGCCTCTTCCGCGACTCTCGTGGCTACTTCTTTGAGAGCTTCAGCGAGCGAGAGTTTGAAGAAAAGGTTGCCCCAATCCTGGGACACA
>OGJX01000960.1_pt1 | contig 21303 bp, 19 predicted proteins | sample 1572381 | NCBI WGS metagenome assembly OGJX01 (sample SAMEA2582085, study PRJEB24529) | metagenome | biome: Human gut stool | place: China | collected 2011
CGCATCCCTGCCAGGTGCTGGCCGACCTGATGACCATCCGGGAGCGCCGGGGCACCCTGGCCGGGCGGAAGCTCTGCTTTGTGGGCGACGGCGGCAGCATGGCCAACAGCCTCATCGTGGGCGGCCTGCTGGCCGGGATGCAGGTCACCTGCGTCTGCCCGGAGGCCTACCGCCCCGCCGCCGACGTACTGATGCTTGCCCACAAGTACGGCAGCGCTTTCCACTTCACCTCCGACCCCGTAGAGGGCGTGCGGGACGCGGATGTGGTGGCCACTGCCGTGTGGAACACCGCCGCCCCCGGCACCGCCGAGAGCGAGCAGCGCCTGCGGGATTTTGTGGGCTTCCAGCTCACCGGCAAGCTGCTGAAAGCCGCCAAGCCCGACGCCATGGTGCTGCACTGCCTGCCCGCCCACCGGGGCGAGGAGATCTCCACCGCCGTGTTCGAGCAGCACGCCGACGAGATCTTTGACGAAGCCGAGAACCGCCTGCATGTGCAGAAAGCCGTGCTGGCCATTCTTCTGGCGGGCAAGTGAAACCCTGAAAAAAAGCAGAACCCCCTTGGGCCATCGGGCCCGAGGGGGTTCTGCTATGAAAGGGTATCGAACTGCCGTGCTGCTTGCGGAACCGCACGGCAGGCGGGGGTGGCTTTAGTTCATGCGGCGGCCTTTGCGGTCCAGCACAAAGCCCGCTGCCAGCAGGAACAGACCGCTCAGGGCGCTGCCTGCCACTGCCAGCCAGTTTGCACCGGTCTGGGGCAGGGCGGCGGCAGAAACGGCAGCAGCTTCCGGCTTTGCGTTCTGCACGACGTTCTGGGCAGCCGCAGGGGTCACAGCGGCATCTGCCGGGGCAGCGTCAGCCTGCACGGCGTCCGGGGTCACGGCGGGGTCTGCCGGGGTCACCTCCGGGGTGGACGGGACATCCGGGGTGCTGGGCTTGTCGGGCGTGCTGGGCGTGTTGGGGGTGTCGGGCGTGTCCGGGGTGCTGGGCGTGTCCGGCACGATTTTGGGCAGCACCACATGCTTGGTCTGTCCGCACTTGTCAATGCTGCAGATGTAGTCTGCATAGCCGTCCTTTTCCAGCGTAGGCTCCACGACCTTGCCCACCAGCTTCCAGTCGTGCAGGTCCTCGTCCTTCAGCTTGCTGGTGTCAATGTTGGGGTTCTCGTCCATGTACTTGCGGTTGTGGACGACCTTGGTGAGGGTGCCGCCGGTGATTTCGTGGCGATAGGAGGAGATATTATTCAGGGCAGAATCATCTTTTGTGCTCGGCAGATCAAGTTTTTCTTCTTTTTTGACAGTACCATTGTTATAGCAATTGACGATGGCAGAGTTGCGTTCGCCAAAGTGGGAGGAACCGTCTGCCTTGTAACTGGCGCTGTCAGCAGGGACATACTGATATTCGACCTTGTATGGGTTATAGCTAGTAGTTTCAATTGTGGAACCGATCGCAGTACCGGAGCCTTTTCCATAAATGTATGCGTTGACAACGGTATCGCCGGTGCTGCTGTTGATGTTGACGTTACAGGTACCGCCACAATCAGAATCTATAGTAGTGCCAATTGCAGGGCTGGTGTTACCGGTTCCATCATTTGGGTAGGAAGGATTATCAGAACCATAGGAGTTGATCGCATTTACAGTGCCGCCGGTGATGTTGATGGTTGTTGTGGTATCATCGTGACAGGCGGCATTTCCAATCGCAGGAACATCATGGGAACTGATGGCGGTAACGTTGGCATTCTCTTCAATATTGATCGTGAGATCAGAAAGGCTGCCATCCCCACTAGTACCAATGGCGCAGTCTCTTTGACTGGTTTCTGCATGTACGGTGGCATTTCCGGAGATCGTAATAGTAGTAGGGTCGTTGGGGCGGCCGACTTGATCGCCATTTCCAATCGCAGCGGCAAAAGCAGAATAAGCATCAACAACGGCATCGTCCGTAATGGTGACGCTGTTTCCACTGCCGGTACCACCGCCGATCGCAGCACCACCCTGGGAAGCGGCCTTAACATCGGCATTGCCTTCAATGCGGATGTTTTTGCCGGTACCGCTGCAGCCGCCGCCAATGGCAGCAGCGCCATCATTTCCGGCAATGGCAGTGATATCACCGCCGGTGATGGTAATATTGGACGTGTCGGCTAAAGAATATTCCCTGTTATATGTATCGCTACCGCCGCCGATGGCGGCAGAATTATGGTAGCCGCCTGCCAGCAGCTTGCCGGTAGTGTCCGCATCGGTACCGGTCTTTTTACCGGTCTTTTTAGAACCATTATCGTTCACATCGTCCTTGATGGTCAGGGTGCCCTTGCCGTATGCGTCCGCTTTTTCGATGGCGGCGTGTTCATCACTCCACCGGTTTTTAACCAGAACGGTGTTGTCGCCGTTCAGTTCAAGGTTGGTGTCGCCATCGCCCTTTATTTCGATCGCACCGGACTTGGCATCGGTGGTATTAACTTCAATGTGCACATTCTCCAGGGTCACATCGGTAGTCTGATCTTTTGCCGTCTCCACCGTGATGGTATTTGAAGTCTGCTTGCCGTCGCTGGTAATGGTAACGCCGGTATCGTCTGGGTGCTCGTTTAAAACCTCGTTGTTCTTGTTTCGGGCGAAGCCGTCCACCTGTTTATCGTCCTTCTGCGTCACATAGGTGATGCCGTTAGCTTTGGTCTCCACCGTCACACTGCCCGTGTTCAGGTCGTAAGTATCCGCAAACGCCGCTGTGGCGATGGACGAGACCATGGCCACCAGAGCCGCTGTGGACAGCACCCGCAAGGCAAGCTGTTTTTTCACATTTTTCCGCATTGCAAAACCCTCCAAACAAAAAAACTTGCAGAGACGTAAACGTTACCGGGAACGATGCCGAAAACCGGCAAAACCCGGAACTTCAGGGCAGAAAAACACATAGCCGTGCATTTTCATGCCCGGCGTCTCTTTACGGCACAAGTATAGTGCTGTGCCGTGGAGAATGTCAAGGCAAAATGCTGAATTTTCGGGGGGGGGTAGGCAATTTTGTGAAACGAGCACAAAAACAGCTGAGAATTTGAGGTAGAATGACAGGGCAAAACTGCACAAAAACCGGAAGCAGACGGAAAGTCTGTCAAACCCGTACACAAAAAAGAACGACTTTACAGCAGTTTCAAAAGGTTTCGGGCAGGGGTTCGGGCGGAGCGGGCAAGGGCACCGCCCTGCGGAATGCAGGCAAGCGGAGGAGGGAGCATCTCCCGGCAAAACAAAAGAGCCTGCAAACGCACGCAGCACGTTTGCAGGCTCTGGAAGCAGCGGTTACACCCGCGCCGCACCCTGATCCAGAATTTTATCGAACCGGGCAAAGAAGGTGATGGTAGTAATGGTGGCCGCCAGAATGTCGCTGACCGGCTCCGCCAGAAACACGCCGAACACCGGGTCGGACACGACGTGGGGCAGAATGAAGATGAGCGGGATCAGCAGGATGATCTTGCGCAGGCAGGCCAGCAGCAGGCTGACCTTCGCCTGCCCCAGTGCCATAAAGCTCTGCTGGCAGGCGATCTGGAAGCCCATGGCAAAAATGCCGGCCATGTAAATGCGCATGGCCCAGGTGGTGTAGGAAATGAGTGCGGAATCGGAGGTGAAGATGCCTGCCACGGCCCCGGGCACCAGCATCATGGCCAGCCAGAACAGGCAGGTGTATGCGCCGCACAGGGTCAGCTGGAACCGGAAAGCCTCCTTTACGCGGGGCTTTTTGCCGGCCCCGAAGTTGAAGCTCATCACCGGTTGGCCGCCCTGACACACGCCCTGGATGGGCAGTGTGCACAGCTGGGAGGCGCTGGTGATCACGGTCATGGCACCCACAGCCACGTCGCCGCCGTAGCGGGCCAGACTGGAGCTGAAGCTGATGGAGAGCAGACTCTCGGTGGAAAGCATCACAAAGGTGGAGATGCCCAGTGCCAGCACCGGCAGGATGACCTGCTTTTCCGGGCGCAGATAGTCCTTGCGCAGGCGCAGGATCGTCTTTTTGCCGGTGAGGAACCGCAGGATCCACGCCGCGCCCACGGCCTGACTGAGCACCGTGGCAATGGCTGCGCCCTGCACGCCCAGCCCAAACCCGAAGATGAGGATGGGGTCCAGAATGATGTTGATCACGGCACCGATCACGGTGGTGAGCATGCTGGTCTTGGCAAAGCCTTGGGTGGTGATGAAGGGATTCATGCCCAGCACCAGCAGCACGAACACCGAGCCGAGAATGTAGATGCGGCTGTAGCTCAACGCATACGGCAGGGTGGCGTCGCTGGCACCGAACAGCCGCAGCAGCGCGGGCGCACCCGCATAAAAGCCGATGGTCAGCACCACTGCAAAGAGCATCAGCACCGTAAAGCTGTTGGAGATGATCTTTTCGGCCTGCTGCCGGTCCCCCTGCCCCAGTGCGATGGCGGTGCGCGGTGCACCGCCCGCGCCCACCAGCATGGCGAATGCGTTCAGCAGCATGAGGATGGGGGTGAACAGTCCCACGCCGGTGAGCGCGGCTGCGCCGATACCCTCAATGTGCCCGATGTAAATGCGGTCTACGATGTTGTACAGCAGGTTCACCACCTGCGCCACCACGGCAGGGATCATCAGCTGCAGCATCAGCTTTTTCACGCTGCCGGACCCCATGTCCTGTTTTGCCTGTGCCATAGAACAAAAACTCCTTTTGCTTCAAATTTGAACGATATCCCTTTTATTATAATCGAAACCGGTCCAAAAGGATAGACCTTTTTCGCAAAGAAGTGCAAAAATTGGAAGCGTGCGGCGTCCGTTGGCACGCTGCAAAAAACGTGCAGAGAGCAAACTCCCTGCACGCAGACCCTATAAAAAACAGTTGACGGAAAATCGCTTTTTTGCTATACTATAAAGGCTACAATATGGAGATGTATCGAAGTGGTCGTAACGAGAACGACTCGAAATCGTTTTGTCCTTAACCGGGCACGTGGGTTCGAATCCCACCATCTCCGCCAACAAAAGGCATCAGCTCAGGCTGGTGCCTTTTTTGCGGCTAAGATGGTGAGGATGAGAACAGGGCGGCGGCCCATATATGAGCCATCGAGAAAGGCCTTTTTGCACCCATTTTCCTGAGAAGTAACAGAAAATTCACGATGAAAGAAAAAAGAAGACCGAACTCAGCCGGTCTTCCCTGAAGCATCCTATGAAAATCAATCAAAGTTTGCAATTCAAAATCTTTTTCAGTGTTTCTGAAAACTTCATGTCCTGTTCCTTTGTCCGTTTCGCACTCCCTTTCGGGTGCTTGCCGGCACAAAGGAGCTTTTTGTTTTCGTACCGCCGCAGCATGAGGGCATCCATGTTGTCGGCGGTGTACTCCAAGCCGTTTTGGTTCAGCACTCTGGCACACCGGGCAAGGCACATACTCGCCAGTCCGTAGTCCTGCGTCACGACAATATCTCCCGGCTTTACTCGGTTGACCAGCGCAAAGTCCACACTGTCAGCACCCTTGTCAAATACCAGCGTCTGCGCACCCTCACGCTCGATCTGGTGCGAGGTGTCGCACAGGATGACGACAGGAACGCCAAACCGCTTTGCAATCTGCAACGTCAGATCAACCACGGGACAGCCGTCTGCATCAATCAGAATATTCATCGCATATCCTCCATCACCCATCGAAACGCCTTTGCCGTGCGCAGGTCGGCATCCTTGAAATGCCCGCCGTTGTTCCATTCAAGGGTGCAGTCTTTGCTACGTCCGGCAAGTTCACGGTGCAGGGCACGGATATTATCACCTACTGTAGCCATGACGGTGTTTTTCGTGTGCTCTTCCCGGTCGCCAAGGCTCAGGTAAATGCACTGTGCTTGAATGGGGTGTTGCTGTTCAAACTCCATCCATCCCGGAAACCATACGGAAGGCGAAGCGGCCGCAACACCGGAAAACAGAGCTGTCTGCGTGGATGCCCACAGCGCGAACAATCCGGCCAGCGAGTAGCCGCCCAGAATGATCCGGACGTTTTCCGGCAGTGCAAACTGCTTTTTCAGGGTGGGAATCGCCTGTTCTGTCAGAAAGCGTAGTGTGCCCGCCGCATTGCCGCCGAAACTTTCTTTGCCCCACACCGCAGGAGATTCCCACGGGGAAAGTTCATCGTTCCAGCTTTTTACCGGAACAGCGGCAAACAGAAAATTCCGGCCGCTTTGTGCAATGGCTGTCACTTCATGATCCATGCTTTGCAGCTCATGTTCGCCGGTCATTTGGAGAAGCAGGTATTCTGCATGGACTTCGCCGTAAATGCGGCAGGGTCTATCTCCGAATTTTAAGGGAAAATCAAGGCGATTAAGGGATTCTGCTTTATAGTTCATCGAAAAAATACCTCCCATTGATCGGCATGAGAAAAAGGCGTGAGGAGATTGGCTGCTTCCATTATAGCATATTCGGGCGGAGAGACAAGAAGCCCGGATGTGCGGCACGCTCTGCAGGGACTTCCTGCATTTCTGTATGGGAGAATCGACACAAAACCGGTTGACATCCACCGGAAGAAACCCTTACAATGGGAACAGAAACCATGTCGGGCAATGGAACAGGAGGAATTTTGGAATGAACAACACAGAAGCATTTGAGTTCTTGCTGAGCTGGAAGGATGACGTCCTGATGAACTGCCTTTCCGGGCGGCGGGATAAGGCCTTTGATCCGCAGGCCATGCAGAAGGTCCGGGCGGCCTGTGCCGTGCTGGCCGAGGACGGGACCTATCCGTTCGACCTGTCGGTCACAGACCCGGAGATCTACCGTCAGGTCAGCGCCTGGTTCACCGACCTGCTGCGCAAGTCCTGAACCGTTCCGACACGAAAGGCGCATTTATTTTCCACAAACGCTTGACATCTTGTGCAATCTGCATTATCATAAAGCCATCAAGTGTTTGTTCAGAGAAGCGAGCAGAACAAACAAGAGGGAGCCTGTTCCCTTTTGTTTGCTCTGCTCTTTTTTGTTCCCGCTACGCAAACGAGCATGCTGTGACAGGCAGAAGATCAGGAGGTTTTTATGCTGGATGTAGCAATCATCGGCTGCGGTGTCGTTGGCGCGGCTGCCGCCTATGAGCTCTCGCATTATCCGCTGCACACTGCAATTTTTGAGGCCGAGAACGATGTGGCCGACTGCACCACCAAGGCCAACAGTGCCATTCTGCACGCTGGGTACGACCCTAAGCCGGGCACCCGGATGGCACGGCTCAATGTGGAGGGTATTGCACTGGCCAAAGAGATCTGCGCCCGGCTGGATGTGCCGTACCGGCAGTGCGGCAGTCTGGTGCTGGCCCTCAGCCCGGCGGAGCTGCCGCATCTGCAGAAGCTGTACGAAAACGGCCTTGCCAATGGGGTGCCGGGCATCCGGCTGCTGTCGGCAGAGGAAACACGGGCCATGGAGCCCGGTCTTTCGCCGGAGGTGGCCGGAGCGCTGTATGCACCCAGCGCGGCCATCGTCAGCCCATGGGAATATGCGCTGGCCATGGCGGAGGTGGCGGTGCGCAACGGGGTGGAACTCCACCTCAGCAGCCCGGTCACCGGCATTCAGAAAACCGCGTCCGGATGGGCGCTGACCACGCCGTCCGGCGTGGTGGAGGCCCGTTACGTTGTCAACGCCGCCGGCATCCGGGCCGATGCCGTGCACGACATGGCCGCTCCGCATCAATTTACCATCCAGCCTACCCGCGGCGAATATTACCTTCTGGACAAATCGGAAGGCACGCGGGTGCAGCATGTCATCTTCCAGTGCCCCAACGAAAACGGCAAGGGCGTGCTGGTGGCACCTACCGTTCACGGCAACCTGATCGTCGGACCCAATGCCGAGCCGGTGGCGGGCGATGACACCGCCTGCACCGCCGCCGGGCTGGCCTTTGTCAGCGCGGCCGCACGCCGCAGCGTGCCGGACATCCGCTTCGGCGAGTCCATCCGCAACTTTGCAGGCGTCCGCGCCAATGTGGACACCGGGGATTTCATCATCGGCGAGGCGGAAGGTGCACCCGGCTTCATCGACCTGGCCGGTATGAAATCGCCGGGCCTGTCCAGCGCACCGGCCGTTGCCAAAGAGGTGGTCCGCATTCTGGAAGGCCACGGGGATCTGCCTGCGGCCAAAACGGATTACCGGGACGGCCGCACCCGGGTGCGGTTCAAGGAGCTGCCGCCGGAAGAAAAGGCAAAGCTCATTGCCCGGGACCCCGCCTACGGCCGGGTGATCTGCCGCTGCGAGACCATCACCGAGGGCGAGATCCTGGACGCCCTGCACACCGAGATCCCGGCCACCACCATCGACGGCGTCAAGCGCCGCTGCAACGCCGGGATGGGCCGCTGTCAGGGCGGCTTCTGCGGGCCCCGGGTGCTGGAGCTCATCAGCCGGACGCGGGGCATCGACCCGCTGGACGTCCTGCAGGACAAGGCAGGCAGCAACGTCTTACTGTGCGAAACCAAGCAGGAGGGAACCAACCATGATTGATCTGGTCATCGTCGGCGGCGGCCCTGCAGGCCTTGCCGCAGCCTACAGCGCATGGCAGCACGGCCTGCGCGATATTCTGATTTTGGAGCGTGACAACGAGCTGGGCGGCATCCTGAACCAGTGCATCCACAACGGCTTCGGGCTGCACCGTTTCGGCGAGCAGCTCACCGGCCCGGAGTACGCCGGGCGCTACATTGAAATGCTGCGCTCCACCGGCGTCCGGGTGGAGCTGGGCACCATGGTGCTGGAGGTCACGCCGGATAAAAAGATCCACTGTGTCAGCAAGGAGAAGGGCTACCAGATCCTCGAAGCAAAGAGCGTCATCCTCTGCATGGGCTGCCGGGAGCGCACCCGCGGGGCCATCGGCATCCCGGGCACCCGCCCGGCCGGCATCTACACCGCCGGTGCCGCCCAGCGCTATGTCAACATGGAGGGCTATCTGGTAGGCAAACGGGTGCTCATTCTGGGCAGCGGCGACATCGGCCTGATCATGGCCCGGCGGATGACGCTGGAAGGGGCCAAGGTGCTGGCCTGCGTGGAGGTCATGCCCTATTCCGGCGGCCTGACCCGCAACATTGTGCAGTGCCTGCAGGATTTTGACATCCCGCTGTACCTGTCCCACACCATCGTGGACATTCAGGGCGATACCCGGGTGGAAAAGGCCATTGTGGCCAAGGTGGACGAGAACCGCCGCCCCATTCCGGGCACCGAGATGGAATTTGACGTGGACACCATCCTGCTCAGTGTGGGTCTGATCCCGGAAAACGAGCTGACCCGGCAGGCCGGCATCCCGATGGACCCCCACACCAAGGGAGCCGTGGTCTACGAGAACATGGAGACCGGCATTCCCGGCGTGTTTGCCTGCGGCAACGTGGTGCATGTGCACGATCTGGTGGACTTTGTTTCCGGCGAGAGCGACCGGGCCGGAGCCGCAGCCGCCGCCTATGTGCTCCACGGTGAGACCCCGGACGCGGCCGTGTTGGACCTTGTCCCGGGCAATGGCGTGGGCTATACCGTCCCCCAGCGGGTGCGCCCGGCGGACGTGGACAAGGGTGTGGAGATCTCGTTCCGGGTGCGGCAGAATTACGGCCCCAGCCAGATCACCATCACCTGCGGGGAGAAGCAGCTGGCCCGGTTCAAGCGCCAGCGGATGGCACCCGGCGAGATGGAGCACATCACCCTGCCCGGGGTCCTGCTGGCAAAGGCCGACGGCCCGCTGACCGTTGCAGTAGAGGAGGTCGTAGCAAAATGAACAAAAAGTGTGAGATCATTTGTATCTGCTGCCCCCGTGGCTGCCACTTGCAGGTGGACCCGGAAAACGATTATAATGTAACCGGCAATGCCTGCCCTAACGGTGCCGCCTATGGCAAGGAAGAACTGACCCACCCCACCCGTATCCTGACCAGTACGGTGCGGGCCGAGGGCGGGCGCTATCCGCGCTGCCCGGTCAAGACCGCGCAGGCGGTGCCCAAAGAAAAGATCGTGCAGGTCATGGCTGCGCTGGACGGCGTCACGCTGCACACACCCATCCGCACCGGGCAGGTCGTGCTGACCGACGTCTGCGGCACCGGTGTGGATGTCGTAGCCACACGGGACCTGTAAAACCGCCCCTGAGCGAAACGGAGGTCGTTGAACCATGTCGACAAAGTATGTTCTTGCACTGGACCAGGGAACCACCAGCAGCCGCGCCATCCTGTTTGACAACGAGCAGAACATCATCGCGGTGCAGCAGCGGGAGTTTGAGCAGATCTACCCGCAGCAGGGCTGGGTAGAACACAACCCCATGGAGATCTGGTCCACCCAGTACGGGGTCATGAACGAGGTGGTGGCCCAGAGCGGCGTGGATGTCCATGACATTGCCGCCATCGGCATCACCAACCAGCGCGAGACCACCATCCTGTGGGAAAAGGCCACCGGCCGCCCCATCTACAATGCCATCGTCTGGCAGTGCCGCCGCACCGCCCCGCTGGTGGACGAGCTGGTGCAGCAGCCCGGCATGACGGAATACATCCGCGAGAATACCGGCCTGATGCCGGATGCCTATTTTTCCGCCACCAAGATCAAGTGGATCCTGGATAACGTGCCCGGCGCGCGGGAGCGGGCCGAGGCGGGCGAGATCCTGTTCGGCACTGTGGACACCTGGCTGGTGTGGAAGCTCACCGGCGGCAAAGTCCATGTGACCGACCGCACCAACGCCAGCCGCACCATGCTCTACAACATCCGCACCCTGGACTGGGATGACACCCTGCTCAAAGCGCTGGATATCCCCCGCTGCATCCTGCCCCGCGTGGCGGATTCCAGCGAGGTCTACGGCACCACCGACCTGTGCGGGGTGCAGGTGCCGGTGGCCGGCATTGCCGGGGACCAGCAGGCTGCACTGTTCGGGCAGGGGTGCTTTGCCAAGGGTGAGGCCAAGAACACCTACGGCACCGGCTGCTTCTTGCTGATGAACACCGGTGACACCATCTGCCGCAGCCAGAACGGCCTGATCTCCACCATCGGCATCAGCCTGAACGGCAAGGTGGAGTATGCTCTGGAGGGCAGTGTCTTTGTGGGCGGTGCCGTCATCCAGTGGGTGCGCGACGGCCTGCGGATGATCCAGGAGAGCCGCGACGCCGAATACTATGCCCAGAAGGTGCCGGACAACGGCGGCATCTACATCGTGCCCGCCTTCACCGGTCTCGGTGCGCCGTATTGGGATATGTACGCCCGCGGTGCCATCGTGGGCATCACCCGCGGCACCACCCAGAACCACATCATCCGGGCGGCGGAGGAGTCCATCGCCTACCAGAGCGCCGACCTTGTGGCCGCCATGGAAAAGGACACCGGTGTGCCCATCACCTCCCTGAAGGTGGACGGCGGTGCTTCCCGCGACCAGTTCCTGATGCAGTTCCAGGCCGACATCCTGAACAAGGACGTTCTGCGCCCGGCCATCCGGGAGACCACGGCCCTGGGCGCTGCCTATCTGGCAGGCCTTGCCACCGGCGTGTGGAAGGACCGGGACGAGATCCGCAGCCTGTGGCACTGCAACATGACCTTTACCCCCGCTATGCCGGAGGCCGAGCGCGCACGGCTGCTGTCCGGCTGGCACAAGGCCGTGGGCCGCAGCAGTGACTGGGCAGAGCATTAAAAGAATTTGTCTGGATTTTGACTGCTTCCAACAAAAAATCACGAATTTGTGAATTGTCTGTTGACAAACCGTTGAGAAATGGTATACTGAAAGCATCCCAAGAGAATTGAGATGGGGATGCACTGTGCCACACGACCGCAGTGCGTCCCCATTTTTTTGTTCCCATCGCACCCCTTGTCCGCCCGTTCACATCTGTTCCGGGGGCTGGTTCTGGAAGTGCAGCCGCCGGGCACGTCCCTGAAAAAAGAAGGAGGATCCCCATGAAAAGCACCGCAAAGGCCACCGAAAAGCGTTCGCGCACGGTCGTTGTGCTGGCGATCGCTGTGGCGTTGATGCTGCTGGGCAGCATTTTTGCCCAGATGTTCAACACCTCATTCTACAAGGTCAAGGTCTCCCGCATTTCCTTTGATACCGACACCGGCACCCTTTCGGGCCTGTTGTACCTGCCCAAGGGCGTGGACGCCTCCAACCCGCACCCCACCATCGTGACCACCCACGGCTACCTGAACAGTGCCGAGATGCAGGACGAGACCGCCATCGAGATGTCCCGCCGCGGCTATGTCGTGCTGGCATTGGATATGTATGACCACGGCCATTCCCACGGGAACGCCGACAATACCGGCGGCTTCTTCAACTTCTGGCCCACTTCGCTGTGGGATGCCGCACAGTACATGTACAGCCAGGACTACGTTGCCAAGGATGCACAGGGCAACGGTCAGATCGCGGTCAGCGGCCACTCCATGGGCGGCTTCTCCTCCGAGATGGCCATCTATCTGGATGAGCAGAACTACGCTGCCGCCGGTTACCGCATCATCAAGGCCGGTTTGAGCATGGGTGCCGATTACTCCTGGACCTCCTACCTGGGCCTGGACGAAGAGGCTGCAGTTGCCACCTTCGGCGGACGCACCATCGGCAAGATCTGCGGCCAGTACGACGAGTTCTTCTTTGCGGCCGACGAGCCTCCCACGAAGAGCGGCACCGTCTACCACAAGGACTATGTTGCCACCACCGCTGGCAAGACCCTGCTGGAGCAGGAAGCTCCGCAGGCTGACACCTGGTACACCGGCTCGGACGGCGGCCAGCGCATCATTTACCAGCCGCGTGAGATCCACCCCTGGAACCACTTCTCCACCGCTTCCACCAAGGATGCCATCGAGTTCTACGCCACTGCATTTGCCGACCAGTCCGGTCTGGTGCAGAACATTGCTTCCACCAGCCAGATCTGGTACTGGAAAGAAGTCTTTGAGCTGGTCGCTCTGGTGGGCTTCCTGCTCATGCTGGCACCTCTTGCCCTGCTGCTGATGAAGCTGCCCTTCCTGTCCAATGCAAAGCAGGCCGTCGCAGCACCCACCCCGGCCGTCGGCACCCTGTCCGGCAAGCTTGGCACGATCAGCCTGTTCGTGGTCGGTATGCTGATCCCGGCCATCATCTTCCCCGCCGTGTACGACGGCAGTCTGACCGCAGAGCCCATCCGCTGGATGCGCTACGCCAGTGACATTGCCCTGCTCCTGTCGGTGGTGGGCATCGTTCTGGCAGCCCGCAGCACCGAGGACGACCGCAAGACCTGGCTGTCCGGCTCGGTGTGCGTCCTGATCGCTTCCATCGTCCTGCGTGTGCTGGTGACCAAGAACATCTTCGAGACCAATGCCACCTGGCAGGGCCCCACCGTCAACAGCATCGTGACCTGGGCTCTTATCTGCGCCTGCATCTCCATCGTGACCATGGTCTGCGTCTACCTGTTCGGCGGCCGCAAGCAGAAGGGCATCACGCTGGAACAGTACGGCATTGCCGCAAAGCCGGTGTCTGTGGCCGCAGCCTTCTGCGTGGCACTGCTGGTGAGCGTGATCGCCTACGCCTGCCTGTTTGCCGTGGATGCCATCTTCAAGACCGACTTCCGCATCTGGACCTTCGCCTTCAAGACCTTTGAAGCCAGCGCCATCCCGGCGGCGGTCAAGTATATGCCGTTCTTCTTTGTGTACTACTTTGTCAGCGGCGCCGCCGCCATCTCCAACACCAGCAGCGAAAAGCTGCAGGGCGGCTGGGGCTACCTGCTGGCTGCTCTGACCAACATGGGCGGCATCCTCCTCTGGCTGGTGCTGCAGTACGGCACCCTGTTCCGTACCGGCGTTGCCTTCTACCCGGGACAGGCCCTTGGCGGCATCCTGCTGTTTGCGCTGGTGCCCTCGCTGGCCATTGCATCCTGCCTGGCCAAGTACCTGTACAAAAAGACCGGCAGCGTGTACGTTGCGGCCTTCCTGAATACCATCCTGATGACCATGATGACCGTGGCCAACACCGCGATCTATTTCCAGGCATAAGCACAACCGCAGACTGGGGCTGCACTTTACAGTGCGGCCCCTTTGTGCGATAATGAGAACCATCTGAGAGAAAAGGAGTCCTGCCCGATGCATCCACTTGCTGAAACTCTGCTGGACGAGCCGGTGATCGCAGCCGTCAAGACGGATGACGCTCTGACGGCCGCCCTGGCCTCGCCCTGCAGCACGGTCTTTCTGCTGGCGAGCACCCTGCTCAATGTGGGGGAGCTGGTCCGGCGCATCCACGCGGCCGGAAAGCTGGCCGTCGTGCACATCGACCTTGTGGACGGCCTTTCGGCGCGGGAAGTTGCCGTGAATTCCCTCATTGCGCTGTGCCACCCGGACGGCATCATTTCCACCCACCCGTCCCTGATCCGGCGGGCGCGCCATCAGGGCCTGCTGACCATCCAGCGGGCGTTCATCCTGGACTCCCTTTCCCTGAACAACCTTTCCGGCCAGCTGGAACAAGGCAAGCCGGACTTTGTGGAGATCCTGCCCGGCATCATGCCCCGGGTCATCACCGAGATCAGTACCCGCACCCGGGTGCCGGTGATCGCGGGCGGTCTGCTGCGGGACAAGGCCGACGTCATGGCCGCCATGCGGGCCGGTGCCTCGGCAGTGTCCACCTCTGCCCCGGAGCTGTGGGACATCTGAACCCCGGAAAACACAAAAATGCCTGACCGCTGTCGTTGGCGGTCAGGCATTTTTTATGGAAAGCAGCAGCGTTACAGCTGGCTCTTCCTGACAAGATCTTTGGTGTACAGGGCGCGGGTGGCGTTGAGCACGGCAATGACCATGACGCCCACGTCGGCAAAGATGGCTGTCCACATGCTGGCCATACCGATGGCACCCAGCAGCAGGCAGGCAAACTTGACCGCCAGCGCGAACACGATGTTCTCGTACACGATGCGCAGGGTGCGGCGGGCGATGCGCATGGCCAGTGCGATCTTGGCCGGGTCATCGTCCATCAGCACCACGTCGGCGGCTTCAATGGCGGCGTCGGAGCCCAGGGCACCCATGGCGATGCCCACATCGGCGCGGGACAGCACCGGGGCGTCGTTGATGCCGTCGCCCACAAAGGCCAGATTCTCCTTGGACTTCTTGGCGGCGATGAGTGTTTCGATCTGGTCCACCTTGTCGCCGGGCAGCAGACCGGCGTGGTATTCGTCCAGACCCAGCTGGGCAGAAACGGCCTTGGCCACCGGCTCGGCATCGCCGGTAAGCATGACGGTCTTGCGCACTCCGGCGGCCTTCAGGGCCCGAATGGCCTCGGCACTGTGGGGTTTGACCACGTCGGCGATGAGCAGGCAACCGGCGTATCTGCCGTCGATGGCAACGTGCACGACGGTGCCGGTCTCGCGCACGGCGGGGGCAGAAAGGCCCAGCCGCTCCATCAGACGGGCGTTGCCGGCGGCAACGGGCTTGCCGTCCACCTTGGCGGTCACGCCGTGGCCGCCAAGCTCCTCCACGTCGGTCACGCGGGAGGTGTCGATCTCCTTGCCGTAGGCGGCCTTGATGCTCAGGGAGATGGGGTGCTTGGACCAGCTCTCGGCCAGGGCGGCGGCCTCCACCAGCTGTTCGTCGGTGATGCCGTCGGCCGGGTGGACGCCGGTGACCTTGAAGGTGCCCTGGGTCAGGGTGCCGGTCTTATCAAACACCACGATGCCGGTGCGGGCCAGCTCCTCCAGATAGGTGGAGCCCTTGACCAGGATGCCGCAGGCGGAAGCACCGCCGATGCCGCCGAAGAAGCTCAGCGGAATGCTGATGACCAGTGCGCAGGGGCAGCTGATGACCAGGAAGGTCAAAGCGCGGTAGATCCAGTCCCCAAAGCGGGCAGGCTGGCCCATCAGCAGCAGCACGATGGGCGGCAGGAAGGCCAGCGCCAGCGCACCGTAGCAGACAGCCGGGGTGTATACCCGGGCAAAGCGGGTGATGAAGTTTTCGGCACGGGCCTTTTTCATGCTGGAATTTTCCACCAGATCGAGAATTTTCGAGACGGTGGACTCGCCGAATTCCTTGGTAGTCCTGACTTTCAGCAGGCCGGTCATGTTCACGCAGCCGCTGATGACCTCGTCTCCGGTCTGGACGTCGCGGGGCAGGCTCTCACCGGTCAGGGCGGCGGTGTTCAGGGCGGAGGTGCCCTCTACGATCACACCGTCAATGGGCACCCGCTCGCCGGGCTGCACCACGATCACGGTGCCCACCTCCACGTCATCGGGGTCCACCTGCTCTAGCTTGCCGTCCTCGTCCTCCACATTGGCGTAGTCCGGGCGGATGTCCATCAGGCTGGAAATGCTCTGGCGGCTCTTGCCCACGGCCACGCTCTGGAACAGCTCGCCGATCTGGTAAAAGAGGATAACGGCGCAGCCTTCCACATAGTCGCCCAGGGCAAAGGCACCCACGGTAGCCACCGCCATCAGGAAGCACTCGTCAAAGGGCTGGCGGTTCTTGACGCCCTTGATGGCCTTGCGCAGCACGTCCTTGCCCACCACAAAGTACGGGATGAGGTAGAGCAGCAGCTCCACCGGGGTGGGAAGTGCCGGCAGCACACGGAGCAGCAGCTTGAGCAGGATCACAAGGGCCAGCGCGATCAGGATCTGCTGCAGGCTCTTTTTTTGCTTTTTGGTCATACAAAACGCTCCTTTTGTCGGATTGCGGCGGTTCTGAGAAAAAACGGGAAAACGCAGTGGAATTCAACAGGTTTTCCCCACAAAAATGGATTTTCCACCCTTTCCCCCGTGTTTTCCACGGGGTTTTCCCGCAGAAAACTTGCTTTTCCACGTTTCTTTTTGGAGTTTTCCGCGAAGGGTGTTGAAAAGTGCGTGGAAAGTGTTGAAAACTGCCCGTTTTTTCCACGAAAAAGAGGAGTTTTCCGCTGCCCGGCGGCAGAGGAAAGAAAAGCTCTCCCACAGGGGGAGAGCTGCCGCCCAGCAGCGATGCCGGGAACCGGACCGGAAGAGGTCAGATGTCAAAGATCTCGCAGTCGTCCTCCACCTTCTTGCAGGCGGACAGCACATTCTCCATGGTGGCGTGGGGGTCGGCACCCTCGGCAAACTCCACCTTCATCTTCTGGGTCATGAAGCTGACAGTCGCCTTTTCCACACCGGCAACGGTGTTGGCAGCGTCCTCCATCTTCTGGGCGCAGTTTGCACAGTCCACTTCGATCTTGTAGGTCTTTTTCATCGTAGATACCAGCCTTTCTGTTTTTGTGCGGGCCGCAGCCCGGAAAATCATTCTTCGATATGGTCCATCCCCAGAGAGAGGATGCTGCGCACATGGTCGTCGTCCAGTGCGTAGTACACGGTCTTGCCCTCCCGCCGGAAGCGTACCAGCTTGGAATCCTTGAGCACCCGCAGCTGGTGGCTCACGGCCGACTGGCTCAGCTGCACGGCGTTGGCAATGTCCTGCACGCACAGCTCGTTGTCGTGCAGGGCGTACAGGATCTTGATGCGGGTGGAGTCGCCGAACACCCGGAACAGGTCGGCCAGCTCGTACAGCACTTCGTCATCCGGCATGTCCAGATCTTCCGGCTGCACGAGGGGTTCGTTCTGCTGTGCCATGGAAGCATCTCCTTTCGGGATGAAATCATATGAACGTCTGTTCATGTGTTCATGATATCACGCACATGCCTGCCTGTCAAGCCCTTTGCAGAAGAATTTTGACATTCCCGCTGCATTGATGAAAAAACACCGCAAAACGCCAAAAAGATGCAAATTGAAAAAAGAAAACCCGGCCCGCTGGAAAGCGGACCGGGAGCGGACGGGTGGCGGAGCGGCTCAACGCTTCTTCCCGGCTGCTGCCCAGGGGGCGTACATCAGCACAAGGGCCAGCGCGATGGCGGGCAGAAAGCCCAGAATGTAGAATTTTTCGCCAAACCACGCGGTAAAGGTGCTGGTGATGACGTTGCCATAGGGGTTGTTCAAAAAGTAAAAGTTGGTGTGCAGGGGTTTGTTAAGAAAATAGATGGGCAGGGCCGAGCCGAACAAAAAGGCCAGCACCTGCGGCACCCGGCGCACGCTGGGGCGGTATCCGCCCGCCACCAGCAGCACAGGGTAGAGCACCAGCAGGGCGTGGATGCTGACCGAGTGCAGGTTGATGAGGGTGAACCACCCGGGCACATCCCGCCAGCTGGGGCACAGCAGAGCCAGTGCCGCGCCGGGGATGCACAGGGCGTACAGCTCCTCCTTGCACCAGCTGCGGTCGGTGAGGGTGTTGTACAGGCAGACGAACACGTTGATGCTGCACAGGTGCAGCGGCAGATAGCTCCAGTTCCACTGGCCGGTGCAGGCCATGCCCAGCAGCAGGGCGGCCTCGTCGGCCAGCAGGGCCGCCGTGACCCCCACCAGAATGTGCCGCCGGGTGCGCGGCGTGCTGCGGCGGTACCACCACACCATGCACAGAAGGAACAAAGCCGAAAGCGCCAGCTCTACGAGATGGACAGTGCCGAACAGCGGGTAGCACTCATAGCCCGCACCGTATTCGGCGGCGGTGATGTCATAGGATTTCCAGAAGTCAGACATGGAGGTCCCCTCTCTTTCAGAGCCTATCATAGCACAGACAGCCGGAAACCGAAACGGTATTTTTTACAAAATGCGCCAAAGTGGGTGCATTCTTTGCCAAGCTGTGGTATCTTATAAAAGTATAAAACAACAAACTGCGCAAAACGCACAGGAGGGAATTTTTTATGACACTGGAACCTGGCATCCGCGGTGAGCAGAGCGTGTCTGTCACTGCTGCAAACACTGCAAAAACCATGGGCAGCGGCACGCTGGACGTGTTTGCCACCCCGGCCCTGGTAGCCCTGGCCGAAAAGACCTGTTGGATGAGCGTGGCCCCGGCTCTGGCCGAGGGCGACGGCACCGTGGGCACGAAGCTGGAGCTGGAGCACACCGCTCCCACCCCCGTGGGCATGACCGTGACCTGCGAGAGCGAGCTGGTGGCTGTGGAGGGCCGCAAGCTCACCTTCAAAGTGAGCCTGCACGACGAAAAAGGCCCGGTGGGCGGCGGCACCCACGAGCGCTTTGTGATCCACAACGACAAGTTTGCGGCCAAGGCGGAGGCAAAGAAAGGGTAAAACCAGAAAACCGGGTGAATAACCTCGCCATCTCAGGCGCTTCGCGCCAGCTCTCCCAGAGGGAGAGCCAAGAACGTAACGGTAAAGCTCTTGCCTCTCCCTTTGACAGACTCTCCCCAGCTGGGGAGAGATGTCGCGTAAGCGACAAAGCGGGGAGCAAGGTGGATTTGCGAAGCAAAGACGGAGAGGGCGAGGCCGTTAAACTGAGAGGGTTCACTCTTCCCCATCGGGCTGCTCCAGCCGCAGCGGCGGCGGGTCCTCGGCCAGCAGCTGCTGTTCGGCGTGGGCCTGTGCGTCCTGCAGCAGCTGTACGGCCTGCACGCTGGCGCGGAACAGCTCAAAATACATCGCTTTATAATCCGGCACGGCCCCACTCCCCTTTTGCATTCCGTGGGGATAGTCTGCCCCGCAGCACGGGGCCTGATACGCTGCCGGAACGAATCGCCTGAAACGAAAAGGAATCATTATGAAAAACAAGAATCTGTCCTGGGCAGCGGCACTGTTCGTGTTTGCCCTGCTGCTGTGGTGCACGGCAGCCACTCCCGGCAAGATCGCCGACCCGTCTACCTACACCTGTGCGGTGTACAGCACTTTCTTCTCGCTGCTGCCGCCGGTCATCGCCATTGTGCTGGCCCTGAACACCAAGGAGGTGTACACCTCCCTGCTGGTGGGCATCGCCTCGGGCGCGCTGCTGTATGCCAACGGAAACCTGGAACTGGCCCTGAATACCCTCTTCTTTAACGAAGAGGGCGGCATGATCGCCAAACTGTCCGACAGCAGCAATGTGGGCATCCTGGTGTTCCTAGTCATGCTGGGCATCCTGGTGGCCCTGATGAACAAGGCCGGCGGCTCGGCCGCCTTTGGCCGCTGGGCATCGAAGCACATCCACTCCCGGGCGGGCGCACAGTTTGCCACCCTGCTGCTGGGTGTGATGATCTTTGTGGACGACTATTTCAACTGCCTGACCGTGGGTTCGGTCATGCGCCCGGTCACCGACCGGCAGAAGGTGTCCCGCGCCAAGCTGGCCTACCTCATCGACGCCACGGCGGCCCCCATCTGCATCATTGCGCCGGTGTCCAGCTGGGCGGCGGCGGTCACCTCCAGCGTGCCGGAGGGGTCTGGCATCAACGGCTTCACCATGTTCCTGCGCACCATCCCCTACAACTACTATGCCCTGCTCACCGTCGTCATGAGCCTGTTCCTCATCTTCACCGGCACGGACTTCGGCTCCATGAAGCTCAATGAGGACAACGCGAAAAACGGCGACCTGTTCACCACCGAGGACCGCCCCTACGGCGACGACGTGGACGACGGCACCGAGACGAAGGGCCATGTTGTGGACCTGATCGCACCGGTGCTGGTGCTGATCGCGGCCTGCATCTTCGGCATGATCTACACCGGCGGCTTCTTTGACGGGGTGGACTTCGTCACCGCCTTTGCGGACTGCAACGCCTCTGCCGGCCTTGTGATGGGCAGCAGCATTGCTCTGCTGTTCACCTTCGTGTTCTACCGGGTGCGCAGCGTCATGACCTTCCAGGACTTTGCGGCCTGCATCCCGGAGGGCTTCAAGGCTATGGTAAGCCCCATGCTGATCCTGTCCCTGGCCTGGACCCTGTCCGGCATGACCGGCCTGCTGGGTGCCAAGTATTATGTGGCCAATCTGCTGGGCGGCTCCGCTGCGGCGCTGCAGTATCTGCTGCCGGTGATCATCTTCCTGGTGGCGGTGTTCCTGGCCTTTGCCACCGGCACGAGCTGGGGAACCTTCTCCATTCTGATCCCCATCGTGTGCCACGCATTCCCGGAAGGTGAAATGCTGGTCATCTCCATCGCGGCCTGCCTGTCCGGCGCCGTGTGCGGCGACCACTGCTCCCCCATCTCCGACACCACCATCATGGCCTCGGCGGGTGCCCACTGCAGCCATGTGAACCATGTGTCCACCCAGCTGCCCTATGCCATCACGGCGGCGTCCTGCGCGGCGGTGTGTTATGTGATCACCGGCTTGGCACAGGCGGTACTGGGCAGCCGGGCCAGCCTGTTCACCTCGCTGGTGCTGCTGGCCGTGGCCATCGTCGTAGAGCTGGTGGTGCTCAGCATCATCCGCGCCCGCACGATCAAAAAGGCAAAAGCATGATTGGACTTTGCCGTCGCGGGCAACTTGTGATAAACTGGATAAACTGAAAGAAAACGAACGAGCGGAGGCGCGATCCATGCTGGAACAGGCTTTTCAGGATGTATACACCAAATTCAAGCTGCATTTTTATCAGAACGTATTCCAGCGTTTTGCCACGCGGGAAGCGACCCTGACCACGGTGGAGTCCTTCTGCATGGAGGGCATCATGGCCATGGGCGAGC
>OGJX01000961.1_pt1 | contig 21297 bp, 15 predicted proteins | sample 1572381 | NCBI WGS metagenome assembly OGJX01 (sample SAMEA2582085, study PRJEB24529) | metagenome | biome: Human gut stool | place: China | collected 2011
TGGACGATCTGGACGAGGATGCACTGGTGCGCGTGCTCAAGGAGCCCCGCAACAGTCTGGTCAAGCAGTATAAAGAGCTGCTGGGCATGGATAATGTGGAGCTTACCTTCACGGACGAAGCCCTGCACGCCATTGCTCGCAAGACCATCGAGCGCAAGACCGGTGCCCGCGGTCTGCGCAGCGTGATGGAAAGCATCCTGCTGCCTATCATGTACGAGGTGCCCAGCGATGCCACCATTATCCGCGTGACCGTGGACGAGGACACCGTGGAGGGCGGCGAGGCACATCTGGAATACGGCGCTGTGCGCAAACGCTATAAAAATCAGGCCACTCTCAGCTGACGGCATCGCCGCACAGCAGGGGAGTGTACCCGCTTGCAAGGCCCTGTTTCAAAAGCTTTTTGCTTTTGACAGGGCTTTTTGCTTTCAAATTCTTGTTTCTGACAGGAAAATGTACTATAATAGTAAAGTGTGGATCGTGCGGCGTGTGTTCTCTGGCAGGGGCATACCGCAAAAGACGAGCCATAGAATTGGGTAATAGGAAGTACTATAAAGGAGTGTGTTTTCAATGGCAAATTATCACGAGATGGATCGCGCTGCGCTGACCGCTGAAAAGGCAGCGCTGGAACAGGCTTATAAAGAGTTTCAGGCAAAGGGTCTGAAGCTGAACATGGCACGAGGCAAGCCCGGCCCCCACCAGATGGATCTGGCAATGGACCTGCTGAAGATGACCGACTACACCACGGATGCAGGCACCGATGCCCGCAACTACGGCGAACTGGAGGGTCTGCACGAGGCTCGCGCCCTGTTTGCAGATGTGTTCGGCGTAAAGCCCAACGAGGTGTTCGTGGGCGGCAACTCCAGCCTGCAGCTGATGTATAACCTCGTCAACATCGGTTATGTGTTCGGCTTCCCGGAGTCTCCCTGTCCGTGGTCTCAGGTGGAAAAGCGTAAGTTCCTCTGCCCGGTGCCCGGCTATGACCGTCACTTTGCCATTACTGAAGAGTTCGGCTTTGAGCTCATCAGCGTGCCCATGACCCCCAACGGTCCCGATATGGACGTTGTGGAAAAGCTGGTGGCTGAGGACGATACCATCAAGGGCATCTGGTGCGTGCCGCAGTACTCCAACCCCGATGGCTACACTTACAGCGATGAGACCATCGAGCGCTTTGCTAAGATGAAGACCGCCGCCCCGGATTTCAAGATCTTCTGGGATGAGGCCTACATCGTCCACCACCTGACCGAGGAAATCATTGAGACCCCCGTTCTGCTGAACGTGAGCAAGAAGTACGGCACGCAGGATCGCGTGTTTATGTTCACTTCCACCAGCAAGATCACCTTCCCGGGTGCCGGTGTTTCTGCCATTGCATGCAGTGACAACAGCATGAAGTATATGTGCAAACGCTTCTCGGTGATGATCATCAGCTACGACAAGATGAACCAGCTGCGCCACGTCCGCTTCCTGAAGAACAAGGAGGGCGTTCTGGCACACATGGCAAAGCACCGCCGCCGTCTGGTGCCCTGCTTCGATGCCGTCAAGACCGCCTTTGCCGCCAACCTCACCCCCTGCGGCGATATTGCCCACTGGACAAACCCTAAGGGCGGCTACTTCATCAGCCTGTATGTCATGCCCGGCTGCGCTAAGCGCGTGGCGGAACTGTGTAAGAACGCAGGTCTGGTGCTGACCGGCGCAGGCTCTGCTTACCCGTATCACAAGGACCCGCAGGACTCCCATCTGCGCATCGCTCCCACTTACCCCAGTCTGGACGAGGTGGAGACCGCTTCCGAGCTGCTGTGCGTCTGTGTGCGTCTGGCTGTTGTGGAAAAGCTGCTGGCTGACATGGCCTAAGGCGTGAAATAATTTGCATATTCTCCTCTGCGGGGCTCTTTGCAGGGCTGGCAGGGGAGTTTTATCACAGAAAGGTCGGCACGACGGCTGCTCTGTGAGGAGAGGGACCGTCGGCAAAACTTGCGGTTCACAACAAAAACGGCTGCGGCTGCACAGCCGCCGCTTTTGGAGGTTCCCGACTTATGAAAACAAAAGGCAAAGCATGGCAGCTGGTCGTTACCGCGCTGCTGATCGTTGTGTTTGTCTACACCGCCTTTTTTGGCGTGGCGGCAAAATACGGCGATGTGACCACCACCTACATCAAGGGTGCAAAGGATATCCGCTTTGGTGTGGATATCAAGGGTGGCGTCAACGTCACCTTTGTGCCCTCGGATGGCTACGATGCCACGGACGAGCAGCTGGATGCCGCCCGTCTGGTCATCGAGAACCGTCTGGTCGCGTTGAACGTGACCGACTACGAGCTGTATGTGGATAACAACTCCGACAGCCTGATTTTGGAGTTCCCGTGGCAGTCCGGCGAGACGGATTTTGACCCCGAGTCTGCCATTCAGGAGATCGGCACCACCGCCTACCTGACCTTCCGCGAGGGAGCCAGCAAGGACGGCGAGCTGATCCTTGACGGCTCCATGGTCGAAAGCGCTTCGGCGCAGTACGGCGCTGTGAGCAACGGCGGCAGCTCCGAGTATTACGTTGCCCTCAAGTTTACCACCGAGGGTGCCAAGGCCTTTGGCGATGCCACCACCAAGCTGGCCGCAGATAAGGGCAGCATCAGCATCTGGCTGGACGACGAGAACGTGAGCACCGCTACCGTCAACACCGCTATCACCGACGGACAGGCCATTATCACCAGCTCGGCGTCCAATCCCTTTACGCAGGATGCCGTGGTCAAGATGGCACGCCAGATCAACTCCGGTGCACTGCCCTTTGCTCTGAGCGTGGACAGCTACTCCACCGTGAGCCCTAGTCTGGGCGAAAACAGCCTTGGTGCCATGGTGCTGGCAGGCCTGATCGCTTTTGCCCTCATCGTGGTGTTCATGACGGTGCTGTATCGTCTGCCGGGCTTTCTGGCCTGCATCGCGCTGGCCGGTCAGGTGGCGGCTACGCTGGCCTTTGTGTCCGGCTACTTCCCGGTGTTTGAAAGCTTTACTTTGACCCTGCCCGGCATCGCAGGTATCATTCTGGCCATCGGCATGGGCGTGGATGCCAACGTCATCACCGCCGAGCGCATCAAAGAGGAGCTGAAAAACGGCAAATCTCTGGACGGCGCACTGAAGAGCGGCTTTGCCCGCGGCCTGACCCCCATCATTGACGGCAACGTGACCATCGTCATCGTGGCCATCGTGCTCATGGGTGCCTTCGGCCCCTCGGATGGCCTGTTTGCCAAGGCACTGCACTTTGTGTTCTTCGCCTTCGGCCCCTCTACCGCAGGCACTATCTATGCCTTCGGCTATACGCTGCTCACCGGCGTGCTGCTGAACTTCGTGTTTGGCGTATTCGCTACCCGTGTCATGATTCGCGGCGCAGCTGCCATCAAGGCACTGCGCAACCCGTGGCTCTACGGTGCTGCAAAGCCCGGGCAGGAAAAGGCTGAAAAGAAGCCGATGGATTTCGTATCCCTGCGCAAAAAGTTCCTGACCTTCTCTGCCTGCCTGATGGCGGTCATTCTGCTGTGCGCCGCAGTGTTCGGTGTGCATCTGGATACCGAGTTCACCGGCGGTGCCATGATCACTCTGTCCTACGAGGGCAGTTTTGATCAGTCCGCTGTGCAAAAGACCGCTGCTGCGGCGCTGGAAAACACCGGCCTGACTTTGCAGACCGGCGAGAACGTAGCCACCGGTGACCAGACCCTGAAGATCTCCATGCCCGGCACCGAGACTGTGACCACCGAGCAGGTGGAGAACCTGCTGGATTCCCTGAACGAGAACTACCCGGACAACCAGTTCGCCCAGCTGTCCCTGAGCAACGTCAGCGCAGCCATGGGCACCAAGTTCCTGCAGAAGAGCTTGGTGGCTGTGCTGTTTGCGCTGGTGCTCATTCTGCTGTATATCGCTTTGCGCTTTAAGAATATCGGTGGCCTGACCGGCGGTATGATGGCAGTGCTGGCGCTGGTCAACGACCTGATGGTGGTGTTTGGCACCTTTGTGCTGCTGCGCACCGCACTGGACGGCAACTTTATCGCCGCCATGCTGACTATCCTCGGCTACTCCATCAACGATACCGTTGTGGTGTACGACCGTATCCGCGAGAATCGCACCCTTATGGGCAAAAAGGGCAGCTTTGAGGAACTGGTCAACCTGTCGGTCAACCAGTCTGCCCGCCGTACCCTGATCACCACCATCACCACTGTGATGGCACTGGGCGTGATGTGCATCGTGGCAAAGCTCTATGGTCTGGACAGCATCTTCACCTTTGCGTTCCCGTTGATGATGGGTATGATCAGCGGTGTGTACACCTCTCTGTGCGTTTCCACCTCGGCTTGGGTGCTGTGGAGCGAGCGCAGCAAAAAGAAAAACTGAGGCGGAGGAACAAACGATGAAGTGCCCTTATTGCGGTGCGGAGGAATCCAAGGTGATCGACTCCCGCCCCACGGAAGATAACGAGCGCATCCGCCGCCGCCGCGAGTGCCTGAACTGCCACATGCGCTTTACCACCTACGAGGTGGTGGAAACAGTGCCGCTGGTGGTCATCAAAAAGGATAACTCCCGCGAACCCTTTGACCGGCAGAAGCTGTTCAACGCCATGTTGCGCGCCTGCGCCAAGCGCCCTGTCAGCTACGAAACGCTGGAGCGCGCTGTCAGCTGCATCGAGCAGTCCCTGTTCAGCTCCTACGACCGCGAGATCCCCAGTGTGCGCATCGGCGAGCTGACCATGCAGGAACTGAAAAAGATCGACGAGGTGGCCTATATCCGCTTTGCTTCGGTCTACCGCCAGTTTGCGGATGTGGAAAGCTTCCTTGATGAACTGAAAAAGCTTGTGGGCGACCGTAAGGAAAATCAGTAAACTGTAATTTAAGACCGAGAGATGCTTTTGGGCGTCTCTCGGTCTGTTTTTGTTGTAAAAAATCGCTTGTCGCGGCTCGCAGGACGCGACAAGCGTGAAATATAATTTGCGCCGCTTACACCAGCCGCCGGGCAAGCCATTCCAGCCGCTCCACTTCTACCTGTGCGCGGCGCAGTTCGCCCAGTGCGTCCTCGGTGGCTTGCTGCTCAAGGTATCCGTCTGCCGCCCGCAGTGCAGCTTCCAGTTCCGTGTAATCGGCCGTGCGCAGCAGATGGCTCATGGTCTCCCGCATGGTGTCGCACAACTCTGCGCCCTCGGCAAGCGCCTGCCGCGCAATGGGAAAGTCCTTCTGCCGCACAGCCTCAAGGGCGCAGTCCAAGTCAGCCGAGATATCCTGTGCAAAGGCCTGCACTCGTCCGCTGCTGTAAAGGGATACTCCCAGCAGCACGGCTACGATCAGGATACACGCATAGATCCGCTTCATCGCTCTCCTCCCGGCTGACGGCCTTCCTTTTTCAGCAGAAAATAGTCCTCGGTCTCGTTGCCGATGAGCAGCAGGATTTCCTGCGGCAGAACGGTGTTTGCTGTGGCGGTGCGCTCCAGCCACGCATGGTCCTTGCCGCACCAGCGCAGATTATCCTCCAGCACCTGTCCATCCAGTACAAAGGGGATGGTGGCCTGTGTCTGCTGTACCTTCAACTGTAAATCGGCTAGGGTAGCCGCTTCCTGCTCCGGACGCAGCGCTGCCGACAGCGTGCCGTTCGTTTCGATTACGGCGTAGGAGACCCTGCGCGGGTCAAAGATATCCTTGCCGCGCAGTGCCTCCATCAGGTCGGCGGTGGTCAACCGCAGCATCCGCAAAGCATTCTGATCGATCTTTCCATCCAGAATGACCGTTTTGGGACGCCCGGAGAGAAAATTGAAAAACTTCTGGCTGCGGAAGCTCACCACTGAACCCAACAGCTCCAGCGCCGCAATGAGAAACAGAGGAATCAGGCTGGCGGTAATAGGCACATCCTCGGATTCAATGGAGATGGACGCCAGATTGGAGATCAGGATGGTGGATACCAGCTCCTCCGGCTGCAATTCTCCCAGCTGGCGCTTGCCCATCAGCCGCATGGCAAACAAAACGCAGAGATACAGGATAATGGTGCGGCAAAGCAGCAGTTTCATGCACAAACCCTCCCGGTGCGGTGTGCGCGGCGTATTCCGCTGCGGCAAAGCGGGCATACTGCACACACAAAGGAGTGATGGATGTGCAGTTGCTTTCGCAAAGCCTTGCGGAAAACCTGTCCGCGCTTGATGCTAGGTTTGGCACATCAGCGGACTATTATGCGAAGAAGATCGTTTTGTACGGTTGCCCGGGGTGCATCGTAATGTTTGACGGTATGGCAAGATTGGATTCGCTCTGGGAGCTGTTGCTGGACGCCGCCGGGCGGCAGTCTGCTTCTGTCCGGCTTACTGGTGCGCAAACCTATGCGCATATCCTGCATGGCTCGGCGTTTCCGGCCGAAAGCACCCCAGTGCAGGATATGCCGCAGCTGATAGCGCGTTTGACCGCCGGCATGGCGGTGCTGCTGTTAGAGGGGTGCAGCAGCGGTATTGTTTTTTCGGTGCAGGGGCTCAAGTTCCGCTCCGTGGAAGAGCCCTCCGGCGAAGGCAACCTGCGCGGCAGCAGGGAAGGCTTTACCGACCTGCTGCGGGTAAATCTGAGCCTTCTGCGCCGTCTTGTCCGCACTGACACCCTTGTGCAGGAGGTCGCGCAGGCGCACACCTGCTGCAATACCGAATACGCCCTCTGCTACTGCAAGGACCGTGCCGACCCCGCCATGGTACAGCGGGTGCGTGCCATTTTGCAAAGTGCAAGGCCGGAGCTGCTGCTGGATTCCAGCTATTTTGTGCCGTGGCTGCTGCCCGGAAAGGCACGGCTGTTCACCCCGGTGCACTACACCGAGCGCCCAGCGGTCGCCGCCGCGAAGCTCTGTGAGGGCAAGCTGGTAATTTTGGTCAACGGCAGCCCCTCGGCATTGGTGCTGCCCGCACTGTTCAGCGAGCAATTCGAGTGTCTGGACGATTACGCATCCACGGCAGTGTTTTCCTCGTTTCTGCGGGTGCTGAAATATTTTTCTTTTTATCTTACGGTGTTTCTGCCGGGGGTCTTTGTATGCGTGGCAGTGTATCTGCCGGAGCTGCTGCCACCGCAGCTGCTGTATAAGATCGAAGCCGCTGAAAAGGCCACCCCGCTGCCCCTGTTTGCCGAGATGCTGCTGGTCATCCTGATCTTAGAGATCATCCGGGAAGCCGGGCTGCGGATGCCGCAGTCGCTGGGGCACTCGGTCAGTCTGGTGTCGGCGCTCATCATCGGCGATGCTGCCATTGCCACTGGGCTCATGAGCACCCCGGTCATCTTTGTTGCAAGTATTACCGCCATTGCAGTCTTTGTCACCCCGGCTCTGTACGAGCCTGCCACCCTGCTGCGCATCGGCACGGTGCTGCTGGCGGGGCTTGCCGGGCCGGTAGGGATGGCAGTGGCGTTTTTCGGCTTTCTGCTCAGCATCGTCAGCACCGAAGCACTGGGCGTGCCATACCTTGCGCCGCACCCGTTCCCGCAGCAGCCACTTTCCGAGGACGGCGTTCTGCGCCGCAACTACCGGCAGCTGTCCCGGCAGGGGTTCAATATCTGGCAAAAGCGGGAGAGGAGGAAACGGCGGGCATGAAGCAGCACGCAGAACGTTTTACCCCGGCTGCGCTGACCCTCAGCGTGGTCACCGCAGCATTGGCAGACGGCATCCCGCAAAGCGTCCCGGTGCGTCGGGCGCTGTGGCTGGGCGCAGTCAGCACAGTGTGTCTGTGTGTCCTTTCTGCACTGGCAGCGGCGACGTTGCAGGATAAAATACCCTCCTTGGCGGTACGGCTGGCACTGACAGCCGGGCTTTTTATGGAACTGGTGCACACTCTCGCGCAGGCACAAGGGCTGTGCACGGCAGAGTTTTCCTCCATGGCGCTGCTGGGCTTTCTGCCGCTGCTGCTCTGGGCAGGGTGGGGCGTCCGTCCCGCAAGCTGGAACGCCTCGGCGCGGGTGCTGTGGTGGTTCGCTGCCGTGGGCGGCGTGGGTTGCCTGTTGGGGCTTGCAGAGCAGCTGCACTGGTATCGGCTGTTTACCCCGGCACAGCCGACCGCAACAGGTTGGAACGTACCGGTTTATGCAGAATATTTTGCCGGAGCCCTTTTGTGCAGTGCGCGGTCTGCCCGCCGCACGGTCTGGCTGCCGGTATGGGGCTTTGCGGTGCAGGCTGTGGCTTTGCTGGGCAGTGCTTTGCTGTTTGGCAGCGGCGCATATCCCCGGCTGGAGCTGCTGCGGGCGTGGAGTGGCGGCAGCTTTTCCCGCATGGATGCGTTGCTTTTGCTGCTGTGGCTGCTGTGCGCCGTCTATCGGGTGGCTATGCTGTGTACTGCTATCCGGTTGCTCTGGCAGCAGAAAATAGAGGTGCAGCCATGAGAAAACAGAAATCTTGCAAACTGCTGTATTTTCTGCTGGCAGGGTGGTGCCTTTTATTCCTGCGCTGCGAAAGCACCGAGAAAAGCATGGTGCGGGCGATGTATCTGGCGCAGACCGAACAGGGGTATCAGGCAGGGCTGCTCTATCAGGCACCGCAGGCCGCCGCCGATGCCGCCGATGCCTCTGCCGCATTACAGTTTGTGCAGGCAGAGGGGCAAACGATGGAGCGGGCGCTGGCTGCGGCAGAGCAGGCGCTGCCCCAAACGGCAAGCTACCGCCTGTGTGATTATCTGCTGCTGCCAAAAGCGGAAGAGCCCTTATTAACAGAGTACGAGCAGCTGGTGCTGCGGCGCGGCTGCGGACGCACGGCGGCAAGACTGCTTTGCGCAGAAGGAGAGGTGGACCACCTTGCCGCACAAGCCGCTTTGCCGGACGCCTTGATGGCACAAATAAAGACCGCAGCACCCACCGCACCACGATTGTATGAGCATACAGAGCCGGGGCTTTTGCCCATTCTCCGGTGGAGCGCGGAAGAGGTGACGTTACAGGAGGGCGGTGTTCTGCATACCGTGGCGGGCAATACGCCCTTGTCCCCGGAGCGGGCCGAGATATACCGGCTTCTTACCGGTCAGGGCGGTACCCGGCAGCTCTGGCTGGAAGAGGAGCGCATAGGCATCCGGCGCTGCACCGTTTCGGTCACCCTGCAAAAGGCGCAGGTACTTGTGCGGCTGGATTGCCAGCGTACCGCCCACAGCCCATTGCCCACGCCGGCGCAGCAGCAACAGCTTGCAGCGCAGTGCACGGCGCTTTTGCAAAGCTGCTGGCAGCAGGGCGTGGATGTGCTGCACCTGCAAGCCCGAGAAGTGCTGCGGAGCGGCAGCGGCGCAAGCTTTGACCCGACAAAAAACGCCTGCCCGCAATTGCGAACAGACGTGCATTTCATGCTGTATTAAGAGGCGGTGGGGAAGGTGACAGTAATAGTAGTGCCGACGTCCACCTGACTTTCCAGCTTGATGCGGGCGTTGTGGATACGGGCAATGTGCTTGACGATGGCAAGCCCAAGCCCGGTGCCGCCGGTGGCCTTGCTGCGGCTCTTATCCACCCGGTAAAAGCGCTCGAACACGCTGGACTGCGCCTCCCGCGGGATGCCGATGCCGTTATCCGTTACGGTCAGAAAGCAGTGCCCGTCCCGGCTGCAGGCGGTAATGATCTGTACCTTGCCGCCCGGGCGGTTGTAGCGGATGGCGTTGTCGCACAGGTTCTGGCACAGCTCATCCAGCAGCGCACGGCTGCCCAGCACCGGGGCGTTCTCGCCCAGATAGGTCAGGGAGATATAGGCGCGGCGGGCGTTCAGCTTCTGGCGCTCCACGCACTCCTTGGCAACATCCAAAAGGTCTACTGTTTCCATCACGGGGGCGTCCCCGGTCTCGGTCACGGTATCCAGCTTGGAAAGCTGCAAAATATCGTTGACCAGCTGGATCATGCGGGTGGCCTCGCTGTGGATCTTGCGGCCGAAATCCGGCACATCCTCCGGTTTTGCAATGCCGGTCTCGATCAGCTCTGCATAGCCGGAAATGCTGGTCAGCGGGGTCTTGAGCTCGTGGCTGACATTGGCGGTAAACTCCTGCCGCATTTTCTCGTTGTTTTCCCGCAGAATACGGTCAGAATGGATGCTCTCCGCAAAGGGAATCAGTTCCCGGTAGGGCACATTTTCCTGAATATGATCCAAGTCCTCGGTCATGTTCAGAACCGGCTGCACCAGTGCTTTGGTCAGCAGGGCAGCCAGCACCGCAGCGGCCAGCATCAGCGCCACACAGCTTAGCACGATGGCCGGAATGGTGGCATCATAGATGGACCACACGGTCTCGGCGTCCTGTGCCACGCGCAGCACGTCCCCGCCGGAAAGCCGGAGCGCATAGTAATAGGTCTCGTAGCCCATGGTCTGGGAGTCACGGATGTCCCGTCCCTCGCCGGTTGCAATGGCATCGCGGATCTCCGGGCGGGTCAGATGGTTCTCCATGGGCTGGTCGGTGGCAGATTCAAACAGTACGCTGCCGTCCTGACTGATCAAGGTCACGCGCAGATCATCGGTCACAAAGGCGCTCAGCTGCGCGGGGTCTCCGGCCTGCTCGTACCCGGCGCACACAAGGTCGGTCTCGCGCTCCAAACCCGACCATGCCTGCGCCGTAAAGGCTTTATGGAACACAAAAATGCACAGCGCTGCGGTGAATATAAGTCCCAGAAAGCCCATCAGGAACAGCCGGTAGCTGATCTTTTCTTCCATGCTGCGCAGCTTCATTCTTCCTCGGCCTCCTCATCGGACAGCTTGTAGCCCACCTTGCGCACGGTGCAGATGTAACGCCCCGCATCGCCCAGCTTTTTGCGCAGAGTGCGGATGTGCATATCCACGGTACGGCTCTCCACCGAGATATCAGTGCCCCACACTACCTGCAAAATGGTCTCGCGGGTCACCACCAGACTGGTGTTTTCCAGCAGCAGCCGCAGCAGGCAGTATTCCTTGTAGGTTAGCTCCACGGGGGTGCTGTTCACCGTAACGCTGTGGCGGGCGTTATCCAGCTGGATCTCGTGAAAAACCAGCACGTCCGGCCTTGTCTCCGGGGCAGAGCGCCGCAGCGCCACCCGCACCCGGCTGAGAAATTCCATAATACCAAAGGGCTTTGCAATGTAGTCGTCTGCGCCGCAGTCCAGCCCGCGCACGGTGTCCAGTTCGCTGGATTTTGCCGTGACCATAATGATGGGCAGCTTGCGCAGCGAAGGAGTGTTGCGCAGCTTTTTCAGGATGGAAAAGCCGTCCTCACCGGGCAGCATCACGTCCAGGATCACCAGCTCCGGCTCAGCGGCACGCATAGCCTGCCAGAAGGGCTCTGCGCTCTCAAAGCCCTGCACCTCGTAGCCGTTGGATTGCAGGGCGTACTGCTCCAGCTCCCGGATGGAAGCGTCATCCTCTACGATATAAATCATAACTCAGTTCTCCTCAGCAGTCTGTCCGTCCGGGAACAGATACCGCTCGCGGTAGCGGCCCAGACGGCGGTGGAATTCTTCGCTTTCCTTGGTGTCGTTGCCGTGGCGCAGGTCGTTCAGGTAGGCGTGGGTGTCAAAGCTGTCCTGTGCCACCTCGATCTGCGCAACTGCCACGTTGCTGCAATGGTCGCACACACGCTCGTAGTTGGTCAGCAGATCGTCCAGCACAAAGCCGTACTCAATAGAGCAGCTGCCGGCCTGCAGGCGGGCAACGTGCCGCGCCTTGATGGCACGCACCAGCTCGTTGACCACGGCCTCCAGCGGCTCAACCTTGGAAGCAAGGTGCAGATCCCCCTTGCGGAAGGCATCGGTGGTGCGGCTCAGGGTATCCTGCACCGCATCCTCCAGCACCTGCAGTTCCTCCTGTGCATCCTTGGAGAAGTGGATCTCCTTCTGGTGCATCTCCTCGGCAGATTCCAGTAGGTTGACGGAATGGTCGCTGATGCGTTCAAAATCACTGATGGTGTGCAGCAGGGTGTTCACGCTCTGGCTGTCGGCGTGGTTCAGTTCCCGGCCGGACAACTTAACAAGATAGGTGCCCAGTGCGTCCTCGTACCGATCCACCCGGCACTCCTCATCCCGCACCTTCTGGGCAAGTTCGTCGTTCCATTCATGGGTCAGGCTCATGGCCTGCACCACACCCACCCGGGCAAGCTCTGCCATTTCAGCGGTAGCGGCGCGAGCACGCTCCACAGCCACGGCGGGGGTGTTCAGCAGACGGTCATCCAGCAGAGCAAACTCCTCTTTTTCCGGGGAATCGGGAATGGTCAGGATGGCCAGCTTTTCCAGCCCGGTGGCAAAGGGCAGCAGAATAACGGTGGCCAGAATGTTGAACACCGAGTGCACCACCGCAATGCCCCAGGCCTCGATGGTGGTATTCACAAAGGCAAAGTGGCAGACTGCGTTGAGCCCGTAGAACCCGAACAGGAAGATGGTCACACCGATGATGTTGAAGTACAGGTGCACCATGGCAGCCCGGCGGGCATTCTTGTTGGCACCCACGGAGGACAGCAGCGCGGTTACACAGGTGCCGATGTTCTGACCCATGATGATGGGGATGGCACTGCCGTAGGTGATGACGCCGGTGGCGCTCAGCGCCTGCAAGATGCCTACGCTGGCGCTGGAGCTCTGGATGATGCCGGTGACCAGTGCACCCACCAGAACGCCCAGCAGGGGGTTGGAGAAGCGGGTGAACAGACTGGTGAACCATGCCTCATTTTGCAGCGGCAGCACCGCGTTGGACATGGTGGTCATGCCGGTCATCAGCACGGCAAAGCCGATGAGGATGGTGCCCACACCTTTTTTCTTCTCGCTCTTACACATATACAGCAAAATGCCGATAAATGCAAGCACCGGACTAAAAGAAGTGGGCTTGAGCAGCTGGATGAACAGGCTGTCGCCCTGCAAACCGGAAAGGCTCAAGATCCAGCTGGTCACGGTGGTGCCCACGTTGCTGCCCATGATCACACCAATGGCCTGATGCAGCTCCATGATGCCGCTGTTGACAAAGCCCACCACCATAACCGTGGTAGCGCTGGAGCTCTGGATGACGGCAGTCACGCACAGACCCAGAAAAAAGCCCTTGAGGGGGTTATCGGTCAGTTTGCTGAGAATTTTTTGCAGCTGGCCGCCGGCCTGCTTTTCCAGTGCCTTGCCCATGATGTCCATACCGAACAAAAACAGGGCCAGACCTCCCAGCAGCGAAAAGACATTAAAAATGGTCATAAGTGTTTTCCTCACTTTATCTTGACGTGTTTTTCTCCTGTGCTTTAAGTATAGAAAAACAATGTAAAATCTGAAATCGACGAAATGTAAAACCCATGTAAAGTAAGAAAAATGTAAAAATCCTGTGCACGGGCTGCGATGCAGCGTCGGTTTCCCACCCACAGTACAAAAACAGCGCCCCGGGCGTTGTATTTGCCGCCGAATTTTATTATAATAGGAACAAGAGTGCCCGCAGCACAGCGCGGCAAGAGGATACAGGAGGAACCAGGATGGGTACGTTCAATGTTTCGCTTAAAACGCTGACCGACCGCGTCAGCATGGAAGTAGTATACACCCCCCGGGCGCTGGATGAGATCAGTGTGGAGATCGCCGAGGTCAACCGCCCGGGTCTGTTTCTGGCGGGCTACTATGATTACTTCGATAAGCTCCGTTTGCAGATCATGGGTCTGGCAGAAATGAACTTTCTGTCCGGTCTGACGGCAGAAAAGCGCTACGAGGCACTGGAACAGCTGTTCCGGCAGCAGCCCCCGGCGGTCATCGTCTGCCGCAGCGAGGAGCTGGAACCCTTCCCGGAAATGCAGGAGCTGGCGCAGAAGCACGCAGTTGCCTTGCTGCGCTCCAACGAGACCACCTGCACTTTGATGGGCAGCCTGATCAGCGTGCTGAACCTGGAACTTGCGCCCCGCATCACCCGGCACGGCGTGCTGGTGGAGGTATATGGCGAGGGCATCCTGATTTTGGGCGACAGCGGCATCGGCAAAAGCGAGCTGGCCATCGAGCTGGTCAAGCGCGGTCACCGTCTGGTGGCAGATGATGCCGTGGAGCTGCGCAAGGTGTCCAACCGCCAGATCATGGGCACTGCACCGGAAAACATCCGTCACTTTATCGAGCTGCGCGGCATCGGCATCGTCAACGTGGCCCGCGTGTACGGCGTGGGTGCCGTCAAGCTGAGCGAAAGTCTGGATCTTGTGGTGCAGCTGGAAGCATGGGACCCCACCAAGAACTACCAGCGCACCGGGCTGGAAAGCGAATACTACGACATTCTGGGCGTAAGCATTCCCAGCACCAGCATCCCGGTCTCTCCCGGCCGCAATCTGGCTGTGGTACTGGAGACCGCAGCCATCAATAACCGCCAGAAGAAGATGGGTTACAACGCGGCCAAGGAACTGCTGATCCGGCTGGGGCTGGATGACAAAATGGACTGAACCTCTCTATAAAAAGGAGCCTACCCTATGGAACAACTCAAGCAGCTGCTCACCGCAGCAGGCATTGCTTATAAAGAAAACGAGCCGCTGGCAGCACATTGTACCTTTAAAATCGGCGGCCCGGCGCGGCTGTTCGTGCAGCCGGCAGATCGGGCACAGCTTTGCCGCGCCGTTGCCCTGTGCAAGGCGCAGGGCGTCCGGCATTATCTGCTGGGCAACGGCAGCAATATCCTGTTTGCCGACGAGGGCTACGACGGCGCAGTGCTGGATATCACCTCCATGCAGGATACTGTGGAGGTGCACGGCTCGCAGCTCACCGCCGGGACGGGCGTACGGCTTTCGGCACTGTGCAAAACGGCGCTGGAACACGGCCTGACCGGGTTGGAGTTTGCCTACGGCATCCCCGGTACGGTGGGCGGCGCAGTCTACATGAACGCCGGTGCTTATGGCGGCGAGATGAAGGATGTGCTGACCACGGTGCAGTACCTTACCGCCGAGGGCGAAATAAAAGAGGCAGCGGCAACAGAACTTGACCTGCGCTACCGCCACAGCATTTTTGAAGAAAACGGCGGCTGCATCCTCTCGGCGCAGTTTACCCTGACCCCGGGCGAACCGGAAGCCATCCGCTCTAAAATGGACGAACTGATGGCGAAGCGGCTGGACAAGCAGCCGCTGGATAAGCCCAGCGCAGGCAGCACCTTCAAGCGCCCGGTGGGCGCTTTTGCTGCGGCTCTCATCGACCAGTGCGGTCTGCGGGGCTACCGGCACGGCGGTGCCGCCGTCAGCGAAAAACACTGCGGCTTTGTGGTGAACCTTGGCGGCGCAACCTGCGCAGACGTGCTGGCGCTGTGCGAGGAAGTACGCACCATCGTAAAAGAAAAGACCGGCTACGATCTGGAAAAAGAGATCCGCGTAGTCCGCTGAACTGCGGGAATAGAGGGAGTGTGGAATACAGATGGAGCTATTGATCGTCAGCGGACTTTCCGGCGCGGGAAAGTCTGTGGCTATGAATGCGCTGGAGGATATCGGATATTTCTGCATCGATAACGTCCCGGCGGGGCTGCTGCCCAGCATTACGGCGTTTTCCAAGGCGGGCGACAACCAGCTGGAGCGGGTGGCGCTTTCCATGGATGTGCGCGGCTGCCGCAGCAGAGAGCAGATCGAAGCTGCCCTGCAGCAGCTGGACGACCAGAAAACACCCTATAAGATCCTGTTTCTGGATGCACCGGACGATGTGCTGATGCGCCGTTACAGCGAGACCCGCCGCCGCCACCCTATCAGCATTGCAGAGGGCATCTCTACCCGGGATGCCTTTTTAAGGGAGCGGCAGATCTTACAGCCCTTGAAAGACCGTGCGGACTACACTATCAACACCGGTTTGCTCTCTACCTCCCAGAACAAAGAGCGTATCTGCGATTTGTTCATGAAAAACGGCGGGGCAAAAAACGCCATGCAGCTTACCATCATGTCCTTCGGGTTCAAGTTTGGCCTGCCGCCGGAAGCAGACCTTGTGCTGGATGTGCGCTGCCTGCCCAACCCTTTCTATGTGCCGGAACTGAAGCACAAGACCGGGCTGGATCAGGAGGTGGTGGATTTTGTCATGAGCCACCCCGAAGCACAGGAGCTGCTGCACCGGTACGAGAACTTTTTGCAGTACGCCCTGCCGCTCTATGTCAAGGAGGGCAAAAGCCAGTTGACCATCGCGGTGGGCTGCACGGGCGGCAAGCACCGCTCCATCACATTCGCACGCAAACTTGCGGAATACTGCACCTCTCTGGGCTACGAGCCCGGGGTGCAGCACCGGGACGACGTGCGCTGAAAACAGAGGAAAGACTATGAGTTTTGCATCCAGTGCGCGGGAGGAGATCGCGCAGCGCAGCCCCACCAAGGAATGCTGTGTGCGTGCAGCGGCCTATGGCATTGCCTGTTTTGCCAAATACTTTGATGCCCGCGGCCTTGTGCTGCAAACCGAGCAGCCCCACACGGTGCAGCTGGCACAGCAGCTGTTTGCCCGCTGCGGCATCCGGGGCGAGATACTGGAAAAGCCCCGCGCCAGCGGTGTGCTGTATGAGTTCAATATCCGCGATGTGGAACAGGTCACCCGCCTGCATGAGCTGTTCGGCACTACCGGCAGGGAGACCAGCTTGCAGATCGACCCCGGGCTCATCCGCTGCCAGACCTGCGTCAGCGCCTATATTGCCATGGCTTTTTTGTGCAGCGGCACGGTCACCGACCCGCAAAAGGAATATAATCTGGAATTTCTCACCTCCCGGACGAACCTCGCCCGGGATTTTGAAGCGCTGCTGGCCGAGCACGAGTTTGCGCCCCACCGCACCCGCCGCAACGGCGTGAACCTGGTCTACGTCAAGAACAGCGCCAATCTGGAACGACTGCTCCGCTTTATGGGGGCGGCCGGTGCGGCAGAGGAGATCCATGCACAGAAAGCCTTCAAGCAGGTGCGCAACCAGACCAACCGACAGACCAACTGCGACACGGCCAACCTTGGCAAAACGGCCCGGGCCAACGCCCAGACCCTCAGGGCCATCCGGTATCTGCAGGAAAACGATGCATTGGAAACACTGCCGGAGGTGCTGCAGCAGGCGGCAGCAGTACGGCTGCAATACCCCGACTTATCGCTTACCGCGTTGTGTGGCTGCTTTGACCCGGCGGTGAGCAAATCCGGCCTTTCGCACCGGATGAAAAAACTGGAAGCGTTGGCAGACGCCCTGCGGCAGCGCGTGGAAAAAGGACAGGAGGCAGAGCCTTGAGCGAAATCAGCGAAAACAACCACTTGGGCAGAGACTTTGTCCACCTGCACATCCATACGGAATACAGTCTGCTGGACGGTGCCTGCCGCATCGACCAGCTGATGGACCGCGTCAAGGAATGCGGCCAGACCGCCATTGCCTGCACCGACCACGGCGTCATGTACGGCTGTGTGCAGTTCTATAAGGCAGCCAAAAAGGCGGGCATCAAACCCATCATCGGCTGTGAAGTCTATGTGGCTACCCGCACCCGTTTTGACAAGGTGAACAAGATCGACGGCAACAACCATCTGATCCTGCTGTGCAAGAATGAGACCGGCTACAAAAACCTGATCAAGATGGTCTCGGCAGCGTTCGTGGAGGGCTTTTATTCCAAGCCCCGCGTGGACAAGCAGCTGTTGGAACAGTATCACGAGGGCCTGATCTGCCTGTCGGCCTGTCTGGCCGGTGAGGTGCCGCAGGCCATTCTGGCCGGGGACTACGAGCGGGCCAAGGCCACGGCCTTGTGGTATCGGGATTTGTTCGGAGAAGGCAATTATTACATCGAATTGCAGGACCATGGGCTGGAAGAGGACAACATCGTTCTGCCGCAGCTCATCAAGCTGGCGCGGGAAACCGGCATCCCCATGGCGGCCACCAATGACTCCCACTATCTGCGCAAGGAAGATGCCAAGATGCAGGCCATCCTGCTGTGCATCCAGACCGGCAAGACCATTCAGGATGCCGACCGCATGGAGTTCCGGACCGACGAATTTTACGTCAAGACTACAGATGAAATGTATGACCTGTTCTCCATGGTGCCGGAAGCCTGCGAAAACACAGCAAAAATTGCAGAACAGTGCAACTTTGACTTTGAATTTGGCCACACCAAGATCCCATATTATAAAGCCCCGGACGGTATGGATAATCAGGCATTCTTTGAAAAGCTCTGCTGGGAGGGCCTTGAACGCCGGTACGGGCCCAATGTCCCGCAGGCCAACAAGGACCGTCTGAGCTATGAGATCGGCGTGGTCAAAACCATGGGCTACACCAACTACTACCTTATCGTCTGGGACTACATCAATTACGCCAAAAGTCAGGGCATCCCGGTGGGCCCGGGCCGTGGTTCCGGTGCAGGCAGCATTGCGGCCTACAGCGTAGGCATCACGGATATCGACCCCATCCGGTACAATTTGATCTTCGAGCGCTTCCTGAACCCGGAGCGCGTCAGCATGCCCGATTTTGACGTGGACTTCTGCTACGAGCGTCGGCAGGAGGTCATTGATTACGTCAATCGGAAATACGGGGCCGATCATGTGGCGCAGATCGTTACCTTCGGTACCATGGCCGCCCGCAACGCCATCCGCGATGTGGGCCGTGTGATGGGTATCCCGTATCAGCAGGTGGACGTGGTGGCAAAACTGGTGCCCATGGAGCTCAAGATGACCCTGAAACGGGCACTGGAAGTTTCCACCGAGCTGAAAAAGCTCTATGACACCGACCCGCAGGTCACCGAACTCATCGACACCGCCCTGAAGGTGGAGGGCATGCCGCGGCATGCGTCCACCCATGCGGCGGGCGTGGTCATCACGCCGGAACCTACCGACTACTATCTGCCGCTGGCCACCAACGACGGCCTGCCGGTGACCCAGTTCAACATGACCGAGATCGAGGAACTGGGCCTGCTGAAGATGGACTTTCTGGGTCTGCGCACCCTGACCGTTATCCGCGATGCGGAAACGGCGGTGCAGAAGCATCACCCGGAGTTCTCCATCCAGAAGCTGGATTATGACGACCCGGAGACCTATAAAATGCTGGGACAGGGCGACACCGAGGGTGTGTTCCAGCTGGAATCTTCCGGCATGAAGCAGGTGCTTGTAGGCCTGCAGCCGCAGAACCTGGAAGATGTCATCGCTCTGATCAGCCTGTACCGTCCCGGCCCCATGGACTCCATCCCAACCTATCTGCGCAACCGCCACGAGCCGGACAAGATCAGTTACAAGACCCCGCAGCTCGCCCATATCCTGGATGTGACCAACGGCTGCATCGTCTATCAGGAACAGGTCATGCAGATCTTCCGGGAGCTGGCAGGCTTTTCGTTCGGGCAGGCAGATAATGTCCGCCGTGCCATGAGCAAGAAAAAGCATGCTGTGATGGAGGCGGAGCGGGAACACTTTGTCCATGGCTGCACGGACCCCGGCAACGAGTGCCCGGGCTGTGTGGCAAACGGCATCTCGGAAAAGGTTGCAAACGAAATTTACGATGAGATGTCCAGCTTTGCATCCTACGCCTTCAACAAGAGTCATGCCGCCTGTTATGCTTATGTGGCGTTCCAGACAGCCTACCTTAAGTGCCATTACCCCAGCGAGTTTATGGCTGCTCTGCTGACCAGTGTCCTGGACAACACCGGCAAGGTCATCGAGTATTCCGGCGAGTGCGCCCGGCTGGGGATCAAGGTCCTGCCGCCGGATATCAATATCTCGGGCAGCGGCTTTACTGCAGAGGACAGTGGCCGGATCCGGTTTGGCCTGAACGCCGTAAAAAATGTCGGCACCCGGCTGATCGAGCGCTCCGTAGAGGAGCGGCAGGAAAAGCCTTATACCAGCCTGTACGATTTCTGCAAACGGATGCATGGTACCGAGCTGAACCGCCGCACTGTGGAAAGCCTCATCAAGGCCGGTGCCTTTGATAATCTCGGCTCCAACCGCCGCAGTCTGGTCGAAGCAACTGAGGGTGTGCTCAAGAGCATCGAAAGTGACAGCCGGAAGAATCTGGATGGTCAGATCGACCTCTTCTCGATGATGAGCGGCACGGACGATACGTCTGCCGCCGACAGCTATGAGATCAAGCCCTGCCCTGAGTATACCCACGCCGAGCTGCTCCAACAGGAGAAAGAGGTCAGCGGCCTGTACCTTTCCGGACATCCGCTGGATGCCTACCGGGAGCAGTCAGCTCAGTTTGCCACCCACACCATCAAAGCTCTGACCGGTGAGGATGCCAATGTGCCGGACAATAGCCATGTCCGCATCGTCTGCACCATTGTCAAAAGCAAAATGGTGACGACAAAGACCAACAGCATGATGGCCTATACCAGCGTAGAGGATCTGACCGGCACCATGGAGGTCATCGTGTTCCCGCGTACACTGGAAACATTCCGGGACGTGCTGCACGATAACGCGGTCGTGGTCATTGAGGGCCGCCTGTCTATCCGAGAGGATGAACCTGCCCGCCTGGTTGCCGAGAGTATTTCGCCCATTGAGGGCTATAACCCCGTCAAGCCGCAGGCCAACCGCCCCAATCAGATGCGGGATGCAGCCCGGCGGCTCTACGTCCGGCTGCCCTCCCGCACCAGCCCGGAGTACGCCAAGGTGGTCAATTTGCTGGAGATTTTTGACGGTGATATGCCGGTGATCTTCTATCTGGAGGACACAAAACAGAAGCTGGCGGCTCCCCGCAGGCTGTATACGTCAGGTCATCCGCTTTTCTTTGAGGAACTGCAGCGCATCGTGGGTGAAAAGAATATTGCAACAAAATAACATGCGCAGGAACGATTCAAACCAGGTTCACATGTGCCAAAAACAACACCAAGACGTACGCCTGTGAATTTTAATAAACTTTTAACGAAGTGCCAAAAAGGTATTGGATTCAAGCGGGAACTGTGTTATAATGTCTAAAGGCAAGTTATGATCTGAGCAAGGCGATGGAGCTGGTGCCCAAAGAGAGAGGGTTAGTGCTCCATAGGTAAATGACGAAACAATTGGAGGGAATCTTTCCATGGAAAAGCAAATCAAAACGATTGGTGTGCTGACCAGCGGCGGCGACGCTCCGGGTATGAATGCTGCAGTTCGCGCCGTTGTCCGTGCAGGCCTGCACAAGGGCTTCCGTATGATCGGCATTCAGCGCGGCTACAATGGCCTGCTGGATGGCGAGTGCTTTGAAATGAACCTGCGCAGCGTTTCCAATATCATCTCTGCCGGTGGCACCATCCTGTATACGGCCCGCTGCCTGGAGTTCAAGACCAAGGAGGGTCAGGACAAGGGCGCTGCAAAGTGCCGTGAGCTGGGCATTGACGCGCTGGTGGTCATCGGCGGCGACGGCTCCTACCGCGGTGCCCGTGAGCTGGCACACCGCGGCATTCCGATGATCGGTCTGCCCGGCACCATCGATAATGATATCGCCTGCACCGATTACACCATCGGCTACGATACTGCAATGAACACCGCCCTGGAAATGA
>OGJX01000973.1_pt1 | contig 21077 bp, 18 predicted proteins | sample 1572381 | NCBI WGS metagenome assembly OGJX01 (sample SAMEA2582085, study PRJEB24529) | metagenome | biome: Human gut stool | place: China | collected 2011
ACATGTACAACTTTTTACTCATATTTATCAACTTAAATTAATTCCGCCAACGGGTAAATTTTCTATTCGCAAAACATTTTGTGGAATAATAATTTCCTTTAAATTAACATCATTAGTAAATGCAGCCATATCTATATATTCCAACGATGATGGTAGCTCTACCTTTTCTAATTTTGGGCAATCATAAAATGATGAATTTATTCGTTTAACCGTGTTTGGTAGTTTTATTATCTTTAAATTATTACAGAAAGTACACAAACTATTAGGAAGTTCAGTCACTCCATTTGGTACAATTAATTCTTCTAAACTTTCATTATTTTGAAAGCAAGCATAATCAAGAGTTTTGACTTCACCATTAAATGTTATATTATACAATGATTTACAAGAGCATAACGCATATTCACCAACATAATTCAAATCCCCTTGAAAAGTTATTGTTTTCAGGGATTCCATACCAGAAAATGCAGATTTATTTATAGATTTAACCGTTGAAGGAATTACAATTTCTTTCACATATTGAAGATCACAAAAAGAATAACTACCTACCGTTGAAACGCCCTGAATGTCCAATATTTTTATTCTGTCTTGGTATTTTGACCAAGGAGCTGTACTCTTTTGAATTTCTCCGTTAAATTCATAATCATCCATAGCTCCTTCACCGTATATTTTGAGTGTTCCATTTTTATACAACTTAAATTGTATATTTTCTCCACATGAACCTTTAACAATGTAATCCTTAGATATTGCTTTACTTTCTTTATTTTGCTTTTTACAAGAAGATAGCAAGAAAGAAAAACATATTACAGCCAACAAACATAAAGAAATATGTTCCATTGGTTTTCTTAAACGAATTCTCATGTCTCAATACCCTATATCCGTGTCGGGCACAACTTCTAAGTTCATATTACCGTTTCTCTCTTACCCTCTCCCCCAAGTAACCGACGGCAAAATTCAAGGCCGTGATGATGTGTGGCACAATGTCCTTGGCCGACTCCTTTTCGGTAATTTTATGGTCATAATCTAAAGACACTTTAATCTCATCTCTATCCGAAAACAGAGCCTTGATAAACTTCACATTTCTGTTGGCATCATTCACAGCCTCATTGAGCAACCCCTTGTCCTGCAAAGAAAGTCCTGCGACAAAAGGAATACAGAAGCGAATCATGCTCTCGTCTTTGCCTACAACATAAAAATAGACCTGTCCGTTGTACCTGAAATGCCAACCTAAAGACGGCATAAACTTTGCGTTACCACACATTCGGCGAATCTCGTACACTATTTCTTCCTGCTTCATATTCACAATAGTTTTTTGCCATTTATGATAAGAGAGGAAGAAAAGTAACCATTTCCATCAGTCCAACATTACAAACGCAGCCCAATGGAATGGATCAGGATGCCTCTGTCTGATGATTTCCTTTGCTTCCTCAAATGCCTTACGTTTGTTCCAAGCATTCTTCTTGTCGGCAAGGCGTTCATAAAATGTGGTCATAAACTCTGAGGTCGTTTTGTCGCTCACGTTCCATAACGACATGACAATAGTTCCGACGCCTGCTTTTTTGAAGGCTCGTTGCAATCCATATAATCCTTCAGATGTAGCCTTGCCTTGTCCCGTCTGACATGCAGACAATACGACCATATCCGTATTGCTCAAATCCAAACGTGCTATATCATTAGCTGTTAATATACCACCAAGCACACCTTTTGGTAATTGTTTGCCTAACCAAGCAGCATTCCCACCAGACATGACAAGTCCAGAAAGAGACATAGCATCTGTATAGCCTTTGAGATAATCTACATCCTCCGCTCGATTTGGAGTGTAGTAAAATCCATGAGTGGCAAGATGAAGCAATTTAGGCGATTTGCCGTGCATATTTAGGAAAGACTCTTCTGTGCCGTTTTTGCCCATATACGAAGATACTTGCCATTTGTTTCTTTTCAACAATTCTTCTATCTTCAAGATTTCTTCTTTTGTTCCTTGCAAATCATGGAATACAGAATCACCTCGAGCAATTTCACCACGCAAGGCAAACAAATTCGACAAATTATATTTCTTGGCTTCTTCAACCATAGCAGAAGCTTCCAAGTCATATTGCAGACCGCCATACAGAACAGCTGAGTTTGACTTATAGCCTTTACTTTCTGATTTCATCTTCACCAATTCACGAGCCGAAGACAATCTGACAAAATGATAATGGCTACCTAAGAGTGAACCGTCTGGCAATGGTAAAGATTCCAATGAAATCTGGAACAGTAGCTGTGATGGAACATAGTATATGGTAGTACATTCTGATACATTCTCTTTCAATGGCACCCATAACAATTTCAGTACATCTTCTGAATAATCTTCACTATAGTACATATCTGGTCTCACGATGCCAAGAGAATCAATCTGCCTTTCAGCAAACAATGCTTTTAGCAGCGGATAGCCTTGCACCTTATTTATAATATAAGCTGCATACTTTCTTCCTTGAGTTTGTGAAATATAGTCGGTAAAGTCTATCAACACTTCGTTTTGTCCCAAAGCGTGCTTCACCGCATCATAGTCCACATCCATGAAGTCTGTGCCATCGCTATATTCCTTGCATCTGTTAGTCAACAGATTTTCCAAACGGCTAATTTTTCTTGACACACTTAGGATGCTGTCAGCGTTTGCATTATAGTCTTTTTCCCAAGCCTTCACCTGATTTTTCATACTTGCCAATGTGGTATAGTTGTGCATATCCTCAGACGTACCCATCCTCTTAATGACATCATACATGGAGCGTTCCGATTCCAAGAGAAAAGACTTAGACATAACAAGAGCGTCATAGCAATTCTTTGTAAAAGCCGTCTGTGTCTGCTTTGCTTCCAAAGCGTATGGCGTCATCATGGTAAACAATGATGATAGAGGATTCCACAAACCTTCACGCTCTGTACTACTCATATATGGGATGCGTTGTTTCATCGAAGCCTTCAATTGCAGTACCGCTGCTGTGTAATCATTGCAACCATACGTTACATTCTCTGCAAAACCTTCAGCATTGGCAAGATATATTTGCGCATTGATATGTTCCTGACTTTTTTCACCATATAGTGCCTTGGTATATTCGGCATACTTCCGATAATACTGTTCAGATTCTGAGTAGTTCCCCAACTGATGCTCAACGCCTCCTATTAGAGCTAACAAGGATATTCTGTCGCCATCCGTTTGCGGATATTTTGTAGCAAGCAATTCATCTGCTTTCTTATAGTCATTCAAGGCTGACTGATAGTTTTTGAAAGCAAAATGGCATCTGCCTCTTGTTGTATATAAGTGATAGAGTTCTTTAGAATCTACTATTCGTGAAGCCGTTTTAAAAATCTTATCAAGGCTCCTATAGCAGTTCTCCTTGTCACTCATCAGTCGATAAATATCAGCCAAAGCCATGTAAGGCATATTATAGGTAGCATCACCCATTGAGGTATGTGCCTGAAATTCTTCTATTGCTTTCTTGGCATATAACAGAGCATCGTTATACCGTCCTATAGCTGCATACAGATTTCGCAAGTTGGAATAGCTCAGATGTTTGTTGGCTGATACGGATTTTGTATCTGCACACTCTGCAATATCTTTTCCACGCAAGTACCATTGCTCCGCAATGCCGTATTGCCCCAAGTCTCTTGCCTCATTGCCTTTCTGATTGTAATAAATGTACTTAGTTTGCAAGTCGGACGTTGCATCTACTAACGAGTCAATGCTCGCTGCATAAGCCTGTGCCAGTTGCACATCGCCTATTGTTTTCCCTATAGTCCAAAGTTCTTTCAGAATATCCATCTGAGCATCCGATTTGCCAGTCTGCCTTGATAAGTATAAAGCCTGTTTGTAAGCATTCTCTGAACCTATCACATCATAAAGAGTTCCTTTTATTTCAGCGATATGCCGTAAGACAGAAATCTCATCATCTGTTTTCCTAAGTTCTATAAAACCTTTTAGGGCATTTTGGTAACATACCAAAGCCTTGTCATATTGTTGGGACAAATGGTATTCAACCCCTTCCAAGTACCATGACAATGGTATCTTAGGCAGAGCATATTCTCTTACCCTGTCGTCAGCATAAGGCATAATCTCTTCCAATATGGCACGAGCCTTTACTAATTGTCTGTTGTCTCCGTGCATAAAACTGGTGGCATACATATATCCGTTCATGGCATACAGATGACTGACATCTTTTTTCTCTTTCTCTGTGAGACTGCCAGACATCAGTTTCTTAGCCAACAGATAAGCCTCTTCGTAGCGTTTCAGAGTCTCATAACACATACAAGACATCGTCTGACTGCACACATATACTTGATGTTCAACTTCATTTCGTTGTTGTTCCGTGTTCTTGCCGACAATGAGGAAAGCATCCAGGGCTTCAGCGGTCTTCTTGGCATTGTTCAATGCAAAGGCTTCATTCATTTTAGCCGTGACTTCTGCCTCGGTCAATGTCTGCGCTTGCATCTGCAAACCACTACAGAATAGAACTAACAACAATAGCAATGTTTTATTCATGATGCAATGATATGGTATCTGTTGATATTGAGTCATTGTTAATACTATCTGTTGGTACGGTCATATCAAACACATCGTTTTCATCGCCACGCACATTGTCAGTAGGGGAGTTTTCTACAAACAGCGGATTGATGGTAAAGAAACCGATAACCAATACGGCAGCTATGCTTGAAATCCAAAGCCAAGTCTTTCTGTGATGGTGAGACTTCATTTCCTTTTGAAACTCTGTCATGGCTTTCAACTTCTCTCCACGACTTATTATTGCCTGTTTAACATTCTTCGTAAACTCATATTGCTCCTGTTTCTCAATATTCTCTTCTATCTCCTTCAGAAACTGTGCCTTGCCTTCCTCTGACATGGTATCACTATGAAGCAAGTATTCGTCTATTCTGTCTTGAAAATTATTATTGTTCATATCCATCTGCCATTTTATGAGTTCAAATAGTTGTGATAAATGTTTCGTGCCGAAGTGCGCAATGACTCCATGCACTTGTGCTTCTTCGTTTTGAGGGCGTTTTTGGAGTCTATCGTTGGTATTTCCAACAGGATTGTGTCCAAGTCCTTCTCCTCATAGTAGAACTTGCTCAATATCTCACAGCACCGCTCCGACATATGTGATATGACATCAGCAATGATATCAAGCATCTTGTTGTCCTCCGAATCATATAGCATATTGATGTATTGCTGGGCATCAAATCCTTCTTCCTTTATCTTTCGTCCCATTTCTGTTTCTGGGTCAGCATAGGTTGGATGCTCCCTTACCCATTCCAAATACTTGATACGAGCAATCCCCATAAAATAGGTGAGGATGCTGCCGCTCAATGGCTCGTTGTTCTTGCCCATCACCCTGCCTTCGCTCACGTAAATCTTCCTGCGCTCGATATTCTCCCACATCGCAATGAATGTGTTTTGGAAAATTTCCGTGGCAGCTTCCTCATCAGCGAAGAATACGCCCCGATAGTTTGCCCAGAAGTATCGTGAGCAATATACATACAGTTCCGACTGTATCTTCTTGTTCTTATCGTACATACCCGCAACAAGTCGGGCTTCCTTCTCCTGTTGCGATGTACGCATTTGTATTGTCTTTGCCATTCTATTTGTTCAAAATATCAGTTATATTATATTTTCCGATGTCTTCACCAGTCATTTCAGGCTGTTGTAGTCTGCTAGTGGTATTGCAGTTGACGAACTTTCTGATTCGTCTTATAAACTCTTCATTGCTTACCTTCTCACTCTTCTTCTGCTCAGTCCACAAGGCGTATGTCAATTTGCCAACGGCAGGTTTCTTCATCTCGAAGTTTACTTGGTCGCTTCTGCATGCACTGATGGTGATCCATCGTTCCGCCAATGGCTTTGCCTTAGTATTAATGATATTCTCTTTGCCATTGTCACCCATAAAAAACGATTTAATCGCCTCAAAGGTTTCATATAAGCCGCGAGCATTTTGGCTGTCAACCACCAACGTGTCTTCCACGCCTCGTACTATTTCATCATCTTCTCCACGAGTGCCGTCACCACTATGGCAAGCATCTATCACCACAAGGAGTTTTCCTTTTGCACCAATCTTATTACGGATGGCATTGAGGTAAACATTCAGTTCATCGTCTGTCAGATGTTTCTCACCATGATATGTTGCGCTTGCTTTCCGACAAGCATCATACGGAATCCAACATTCATCCAGTCCGTCTCTCTCGTCGTTATGCACATCCGTTATCTGTTGTCCATGTCCAGAGTAATGGATATATACCACATCTCCTTGCTTACAAGATGCCGCCATTTTCCGGAATGCCCCAATGATACCAGTCTTTGTTGCCTGCCGATTCACTAATGTCGTTACCGACTTGAATCCTGCGTTTTTCAGCATTCCTTGCACAAGCGGCACATCCTTGTCGCCATTGATTTTATTCCAAGCCTTATCTTGCTGTTCACCTAACCCTATAACCAAAGCTCTCTTTGTCTGTGCGGTAACAGACAAAGAGAGCATTAGGAGAATATATGTGATTATTCTTATCCTCATTCTATAAATGTTGTTCGTAAGTGACTTGGTTAGGGTGGCTAAGTGACTAAGATAAATTTCTATCTATTTTGTTTATGAGAGCTAACTATGTCTATTATGAAGGGAGTCCTTGTGTGAAAGATGACAAACATGCCATTCATATTCTATAAGTATTCTATAAGTAAGTTAGTACTCAAATTTGGGCATACCCCTTTGAATAGGCACTTTTGCAAGTACCTATTCTTTGAGTTGTTAAAAAATCGTTGTTTTTATTAACTATTGGCATACTGCCAATCCAATTTTGTCTGGTTGCAGACTTACAAAATCTCTGCAACCGTTAAATATTTTAGTAAAAAACTTACCGAGGTACTCCCAAGCTGACCGTCCTTGCATCTTCACCATACTGATTATGCTATAGTAAATGGCAGTCATCTCTGCCCCTTCGTCACTACCGAAGTGGAGCATATAGTTACGCAGAGTTGTCAAAGGACGAATCGCACGTTCTGCATATTTATCCAAAAGTTGTGATAAAGCCATCGTCAATGAAATAAGTGTGACAAAATAATTCTTCATAACTAATCTTTTTAGAAAAGAATTTGAACAAAAGTTATAGCATTCTCCCATACTGATGATAAATATCTCCAGAAAGAGGTGTAAACATTATATTGTGAAAAGAAAGCCACCCAGATGATACAGAAGTTTATCAACAGTGCTGTTACGATATACAAATACGAGAAGGACAGCGGATATTGATTGATGTCCGTTTGATAATTACCCGTTTGATTCTTGAAGCAGAAAAAATGGAAACAGATAGTCATTCCTATTAAAACGTCATAAATCCACATACCGTGAAAGTCCATCAGACATCTAATCGACAATAATAAATAGGTGAATATCGGTAGGCAATATGGTGCCAAAGCCATTGGAGCCAGGGCATATCCATGCTTACCACTTGTATATACTACGCCACTACCTTCCTCTGCATGAAAAGAATGAACCCGGCGGAAAAACAATAACGCAACAACAATATGTGTTAATTCATGCGAGAATGTCTCTAACCAAGTCATATTCTTTTTCACGACAGAGTGGATAACTGCAAAAACAGCTATACCAACTCCCACCCATTGATAAATGCTTAGTTGTCTGAGCACACCAATGCGGTAAGGGAACAAGATTATTCCGATGATTTTCACTGCATATGGTATTGTAAGCAATAGCAAAACGCCAAGCAATATCATGGAAATAATGTAAGTACTCTTCTTCATTCCCTTTACTCTCCTTTTACAAAACGTGAATTTTCTCCATCTAATTTCAATACTAAAGCAGGTTTGGAAGAGATAGGAATCATTTTACCAGTTCTCTTATCCTTGTTGCAGCAATACCAAGCCCTTTGCTCAGGGTTATAATAACATTCTTCAAAATAGTCCCAATTGTCAACAGGCAAACTGTTACTTTCTGCCACCATCAAAACATCATTATCATCCTTTACCCAGAAAAGAATTTGCAAGAATTCATACATCGTGCCATTATTGGAACACAAATAGTAGAGACGATTCTCATCGTCAACTATTTGGAATAATTTGTCAATATTGGTTTCATCACCACCAATTCTTCGCACTTCAAATCCCTGATTCCTTTTGAAGAATATATAGCACCACCAAGGATTAAAGTTATATGTGGATCCAAAGTTAAGAATGCCTGCTTGATGATTAGGCGATTGCATGTTAACCAAACAAGTGACATCCAGGGCTATAGTATGCTGCTAACATAAGGAACCATTCTGCATAAGTCATATCGACACCAGGACCATGATTGTCTATAATCGCACAATTGAAGCCCCAAAAATCAATGCATCTTCTGACCAAACTATCTGGATAGTATTTTACTGTTCCTTGGCGGTATACCTCAATGCGTTTAATGCATCCTAATACATCTTTCTCTATGATTTCTTCATCTTCTTCAATCCACATTGGAATATGATGTTCCCGACGAATGGAATCAAAGAAAGTAGAAAGATTTTCCACTTTGTTAAAAATCATAGTACTGCATATTTGTATGAATAACCTCATACTCATCGTCTTCTACAATAGTATTAACAGGCTCTCGTTTACAGCTGAATAAAGTAACCGACACAAGCAGAATAGCCATAAACCATCTTGACATTAACTTAATTGGAATCATCTCTATTTTTTATTATGATTCTTATTAATTGCACCAACAATCATTTTTCTTACTGTCAGCGGTTTCTCTACATAATTGACACGATGGAAACTCCCGCCACTTCCAACCAGTTCAATACTTCCCGTACCTAATATCCTTTGCCCAAGAGATTGGTAAAAATTCACCGTTTCTATCTTGAACAAAGGTATTTCCGTCATCCTAATATTTAAGATACCGTCTTTCTGTATGAAACGATTATTAGTAACGGCAAATTCACACCTCGTCCGAAATATCCAACCAACTATGTATATAAGAATAGCCAGAACAAAGAACACACATCCTAAAAGATAAAGTTCTTGTCGAGCCGTGAAATAACCTGTTACAAATAGCCCAATAGCCATTAGCAGCATCAAGAGGGAAGAGAATATGTATTTGTAAACAGATGTCCAATGCAGATATCCTTGAAAGATAATCTGCTCACCATTTTCTAAACTATCTGCGATATAATGCGCCATATATCAAGACTAAAACGTATATATCTTAAACGAAATGTTAACAATAATGCACCAAAGGAGTCTTACCTAACTCATGAAAATTATTATTGATCATAAGATGAATATAGAAGAGACGGAACGCCCGTCTCTTCATATGAAAAATTATTTGAATATCATGTGCTTTAATTCTCTCACTCCAGTTACCATGAATCCCATGATGAATATCACAATCCAATCGAACAGAGGCAATGACTGGACATTAAAGAAATCGTTTAGGAATGGTACTTGTATAATAGCAATTTGCCCAAGCGTTACCACCGTTGCTATTAATAAGAAACCATCACAGTTCTTCAGGTTCCACCCCGAGCTACCAGTTTTATAACCACGTGCATTGAACATATAACCCATGTGAGTCATTACGAACACAGTGAACAAGAGAGTAAGCTCATAGGTCGAAACAGGATTACGATCCCCGAATGCGAAGTTCATATTCAGCAAATCGCTCATACTCTGAATATCTGTGTGCTGAAAGATTACCAACATAACTAAGAGCATTGCGAAGAAGAACCCACCGACACCAAAGATATTGAGAAGCATTGACTTGTCAAGAATGAATGCCTTTGGATCACGAGGCTTTTCATTCATAACAGACTTCTGAGGAGGAAGAGCTGAAAGTGCAATAGCTGCGAAGGTGTCCATGATAAGGTTCACCCAAAGCATCTGCGTGACTGTCAATGGCGACTCTGTTCCGAGGAATGCACCGAAGAGAACGAGGAAACATGCTGCCACGTTTACTGTGAGCTGAAAGAGAAGGAATCTCTGGATATTCTTGTAAAGTGAACGTCCCCACATTACAGCATTCGCAATAGTGCTAAATGAGTTGTCCATAATAATTATATCAGAAGCATCCTTTGCAACAGCAGTACCATTACCCATTGACAAACCAACGTCAGCCTTGTTAAGTGCTGGAGCATCGTTTGTTCCATCACCAGTAACAGCAACAACCTGGTCAAGGCTCTGGAGTGCTTCAACAAGACGTTTCTTGTCCATAGGTCTTGCACGAGCGATAATCTTAAGATCCATGGCACGCTCCTGAAGCTGCTTATCTGAAAGCATAGCAAGCTCATTACCTGTAATGATATTCTTGTCAGTGTCACAATCTTTCCAAAGACCAATTTTACGACCAATCTCTTTTGCTGTAGTAGGAGTATCACCAGTAACAATCTTCACGGCGATACCAGCCTTCATACAGTCACCTATAGATTCCTTAACGCCTTCACGAATATCATCCTGAATAGCAAACATACCAACAAATTTGAGGTTCTGTGCAATCAACTTGCCATCCATAAAGATGTGATCTGTTTCAGAAAGTTCTGCATATGCAAGACCTAAAGTACGCATCGCTTTGTTCTGGTAAGACAACAGTTCTTTTTCAAAAGAAACTTTATCATCTGTACTGATTTCGCAGAGGTTAAGAAGAATTTCAGGAGCACCCTTCACATAAACGACCTTCTTTCCAAGAACAACAGAGTTGGCGATTGTTGCCATATATTTGTTCTCAGTTGTAAATAGAAGTCTGTCAATCATCTGAACCTCATCTCGAACCTCAAGATAATCAGATCCGTTCTTCTGAAGCCAGAGGAGAAGTGCACCTTCAGTTGGATTACCAATAACCTTTGTATTATTCTTGTCTGAGAAGTCAAGGTTTGCTGTTGTATTAACTGCTATCATTTCTGCTACAAGTTTATTATCAGAGCAAGTTAACTTAGAATCCACAACCTCCATCTGGTTCTTTGTTAAAGTACCAGTCTTATCAGTACAAATAACAGATGTTGCCCCCATTGTTTCGCAAGCATGCATTGTACGAGGAAGAGTATTGCTCTTCATAAGCTTACGCATACTAAATGCGAGACTCAGTGTGACGGACATAGGAAGTCCCTCTGGAACAGCCACAACAACAAGTGTCACGGCAATCATTATGGTCTGAAGGAAGAAGCTTACGAACTCTACCCAGAACTCACCAGAAGAGAAGTTGATGTCACCTGAAATAAAGAACCACACTAATCTACCAACTATTATGAAACCTGCAATCCAGTAACTTGCTTTTGTAATCCAGTCTGCAAGCCCATTAAGCTTTCTGCTAAGAGGTGTTTCACTGCCTTTACGCACACGCATACGGTCGATAAGTGGCTGCTCAACAACTAAATCATCTTCTTCATGCTTGTCCAGATACTCTTCAAGAGCATTATTTGCATCATCCTCGGTGTTGTATTTACCAACAATCTCACCAGTAGTGTTGTTCTTCACGAACCAACCTACTGTAATCTCGTTACCTGCATTAAGTGATTTGTACACTTCACCACACTCGGTATTCATACCAACCTGAGTGACCTCAGCGGTACAGTAACCTTCGATGATATTTGTTCCCTTCTTAATCTCATTTGCCTTATATGTCGCATCTGGATATGCGTTAGCATCAAGAGCCTTTGTTGCTTGAAGCTCACCAGTTAGAGACGACTCATCTATTGTGAGGTTAAGACAATCTAATAAGGTACAATCAGCAGGAATTTCTTCACCAGTTTCCAATTTTACTATATCACCAACGACTATGTCTTTACGAGGAACCTGACAAACGTGTCCATTACGAATGACTTTTACAGGCTCATCATCGTTTGATTGATTAAGACTCAGAAATGTCTTTTCGTTATTCTTCTCCAACCAGAAAGCAATGCTTGTTGCAAGGATAAGAGCAACAATGATGCCAATAGGTTCAAAGAATGCAGTCCAGTCAGCATTATTCCATTCATACTCATAAATAGATATGCCCATTGAAAGTACAAATGCAGTAATCAAAATTTTAAAGAGAGGATCTCCAAAACCTCCAAAGAAGCCAACAATAAGAATAAGGAGTGTAGCTATGGTAACAATAGCTGGCATAACCAAAATTGCACTTCCCATGCTACCAAATAACACTCCTGCAAGGACTACAGAAAGTGCGATAAGCACAAACATGGCAATCGCAATCGGATGTTTACATACTTCTTTAATCTGATCCCACAAGGAATCTTCTTCTGGTGGAGTCAGTACATTAGAACCATACTTCGCGCGGCTTTCGAGTACTTGGGCATCGGTCAGACCATGATAGAGAACTTTATTCATATTTTTACTTAATTTTTTAATGATCATTTACTAACTCATTTATATTTTTATATGATTTGAAATATTGTTCAAACACAAAATGATTTTTGAATCTTCTAATTACACCTAATACAGCAGCATTAATATTAGCACAAAAGATATTTATGTCATAGCTATGCAAAAGTTCTGCAAATTGATTCCATGAATTATCATCTTTTGTTATCTGACAATCAGAATAAGACTCTTTCTTTGGATCTTCTTTATGATTATTTTTCCACAATGAGAGATTTAGAGACAACACGTCTTTTGGTTTTGAATTCTCATCAATAGAAATACAAATAAGCAATTCTGTTATTTCTTGATTTAATTTAGACAATTGAAAATCAACGCATTCTCCGTAATCCTCATCTAAATATGATTCTAAGATTTTTACCGCACCATCTATTGACATTGGAAATGTTTGGTCCTTCCACCGTCTTATATTCTTGTACTAATATAAAGAGAATTCTGATCTATTGCCTGTGGAATAATCCCCACGACATTTAGAATTAAAATATACAACATCATCTGTTTCCTTGATTTGCATATTCCTTAAACACACAATAAATGTATCAAAGTTAACATGGCAATCTTTATCTACAATGACTATCTTCATTGGATTTGATGAAAACTTTTTGCTAATTACATACATATCAATAATATATTTTACATAATCGTCTGGTCTTTGAGGATTCTCTTAATGATACCACCTTGATTTAATGAGTGGAATTACTCAAACTCTACATCCTTCCGTAGAATGATACTCCTTACCTGTAACACATATATACTAACTGCTCAGATGAGGAAATTTCACTTGTTGCTCCATTAATATATATATGTGGCACTACTCCAACAATGAATAATAATAATGTTGCTAATCATTTCATCTTTGATGCGATTAAGACTGGACGGGCTATTTCACTCGTCTAGTCTATAGATAAAAATTATTTTACATGACCGTTTCGATACATTTCGTTAACCTTGTTTTGTATCTCTTGGTAACGTTCTTTGAGCAATCGGCGACGGTCTGGATTATTGCCGTAGTTACCTCGAATTACAGACAAGGCCTCTTTGGTAACATCATCTGATACATTGCCAACAGCTTGAGTTGGAATCTTTTCTATTGCTTTATCATTTTCCGTTGCAGTAACAGGATTGCTGGTTTTCTCACCTTCAATAACCTTTTGAATGGTTTTTACTGAATCCGAGTTTACCGTATCCTTAACAACAGAAGGTAGAGAGTCATTACTTGTTGTATCTACTGCAAGAGAATCGGCAATAGGTCCTCCACCTGTAACACAGCCTTTGGGGACAAGAATTATTGCAAATAGTACCACTATTACGGCAATCCCAAGCCAAAATTTGAGAGACTTAACCAATTTAAGGACATTATCTAACCAATTTCTTTTTGAGGTTGGTTTGTCAAAATCCTCTTCTGAAAAGAGTTTGTTATTAGTATCTTTCATAAGAATTTGTAGTTGGTTCAAATACGTCACGTGCTAGGAATTGTATGCCACCAGTATAACCATCTTGCGATTCAGCCAAAGCGACAAAATCCCATGTCCATTCATCCTCATCATAAGCAAGCTTACAAAGACAAACAGAATCGTTGTCAGGGAACATAGTACTCAATTTGTATGTACCTAACGTCTTTCCATTTTCAGCATTATATACGGTAACAGTTGGGGACTTTGCATCAGCAAAAGTCTTTCCTTCTACAATATCTTCCTTTGAAACTGCTGCAGCTATAACAATACTATCGCACATTTCAACATCTACCTTATCCAATTGAACGTGAATAGTCTCACCGCTCAGTTCACCAGGTTCTGGATCACCCTTGTCATCCCAAGAGCCAATAACAGAACCATCTCCAGACAGTGGAAGAGTGTCATCCATCCATGCAAGAGGATTGTTATATCCATACTTACGCTTATCCTCTGCAAATGTGCAAGCGTTACCGTTTAAAACGTCTTCTGCATCAAATGATTCATCTGTAAGAGGTTTGGTAGTTCTCCATCGATTCTTAGAGCCAAAGAAAACCAAGTCTTCTCTTTTGTGAATTTTGTGATCTTTGAGCAGGAAAGCACAAATGTCAAGATCAATTCTTGGTTCGCCTTCCCAAGTAAGGTCTATGCGAACCTTTTTTATAGTTTTTCCGAATCCGATAGTGGATCCGACTTCGATGACTTTATTAAAATCATCATCACTAAATAGGGTCTTTGCCATAATTTTAATTGTTTGTTAATGAATTTATTATTACAGTTGTTTTTTAAATTTCACTCCACGTCTTTTATTCTGTTGAATGTCAGACTTTGAATGTTCTATATCCTTGTTTTCATCATTGGTTTCGACGTTTTTATACCTAGTACCTTTTCTGGTCTTTCCATCTGCGGGATTAGATGTTGCTTTTCCTTCAACAAAAGATTTTTGAGAGTTAGGTGCACTATTTTGCGATGGGTTCTCCCCCGTATCGTTGATCTTGTAGCGACTTCCTTTTCTATGTCTAGAATCAGAAGAAGCGTGTGTTGCAGTAAGACCTTCTGGATTGACGGATCCAGTTTGCTGCCCTGCATTTTGAAATCTTACACCTTTCCGCTTGGGTGCATCCTTGCCAAACTCTGAAATTTTCTTTATTGTTGTAGTTGTGTATTCCTTTACCTTTTTGATTATACTAATATCACCATCTTTGGTGATTTTTGTATTTTCTTCAGTCTCTTTGTATTTTTTCTCGATAATACTTAGATCACCAATTGTTGAGAAAGGATTATTGTTAACAATAGAATCGCTCATATACTCGTTGTAAACGATCTCTAATCCTCCAAGTTTTAATTCCATTTCCTCTTCGAATCTCCAAGATTGGGCGTAACGTCGAACCAAACCAACAGTTATACATCTGCAAGAAGATTCACCTGTTTTATTAAGCTCAGTCGTAAATGTTAGACCAGCAGCATCTTTTATTGAAAAGGTTGCCTTGGTTAATGAATCAAAAGCAGGAAGGTGAGTGTCGTTTGCTTTTGTATTTATACTTACCACAATATTGATCCTATCAATAGTATCTGACACCTTACCTAACTCAAGATTCATTTTGTATGAGCTTTCTGCACCAAAGCCCTTATCGAAATTTAGCGCGTCACAAGTAACGCTTTTGTCCGATGAAATGATGTCATTACCATTGTTGGGGGTTCCGTAAAAAACGAAATCCTCTAATTTGTTGATGACATCATCCTTGTTCAGCATAAGCGCTGAAATACTAAGGGTAAGTGGTGGAGTCGATGTATTTCGAACCCACTCCACCTTAACCTCTAATGGAGATTTTAGATTTTGATTGAATATGCTCATTTCAATTTTAGTCTTATTTTGCCGATGGTTTGTTCTTCCAATATAAAATTCTATCAAGAATTAACACTGGACAATAAACATAAATGTCTTTTCTTTTAAGTTTTATCTCGACTCCGTTCTCATCTTCTTTGTACTCCATCAGATCTTTTGAGTTTTGTAGAAGATGTTCTCGATTCTTTTCTATACCTTCTATCATATCTTCATGTAGAAGATACTTCTTTGAACTATACTGAATTGTGTATGACTTTGACTTAGTGGAATCTATCTTAATTTCATTTCCTGAGATATCCATTAGTCCACATGACAATGAATCCATTCGAACCCATAAAAATTCTTTCGAATCAACAGGTATTTCCTCAAAAGTAAGGGAAGAATCTACCTTTGCCACAAGTTTAAAGTATGCTAATACAGATAGTATAAGCATGACAAATATCGCTATAATTAGATTAGATGATTTCATAAATCTTGTATATTATGTGTTCATGTAGGTTGAAAATGACTTGCTCTCTATTATTTGATTGATGATTTTGCTAACATTGTACATACTGCCAGTTTGCTTGAATCGGAAATACACAACATAGAACTTATAATCTTTTGGAGAAGATACCTGGCTGATATCTTGGTTCGTAATGATTACTGCTAACATTCTATCGTTTTTCATTTTCTTGGAAAGTTTAAGTGTACCTGTTTTTGCATACAAGTAATATTTTCCTTTCTTGTCAACACTAGACAGTATATCAGATGCAGTTCCTTTTGAAACGCAGTTAGCCATGCCTCTGAACAAGTTATTCTTATAGAAATCAAACATAGTTTGTTGGTTCATAGCTTCTGGGACATCCCACTTCTCTTTATGTTCATTTGTATTTTTTGTTATGCATGCATAATAATCTGGATGCATAGAATACAACCTACCATACATTTCTGCCATCATCAAAGGCGTAATACACAATGGGCTTGAGCCAAGTGTGTATTGCTTCAATCTGAGAGCTTCTGATGGAAGGTCACGCATCTGTTGGAAATATGCATTTGAAGCAGCTGGGAACACCCAAGGATGGTTTGCAGCTTTTACGTTACGCAACCATTCATTTGATACAAATCTTGTTGAGTCTATTGCATCCAATGCTACTTTCATTTTGAAATTTTTCCGTAAACCAATATTTAATACTCCATTTTGTCTATACTTATATGGAGAATTTTTGAATCTATAGGTTTGGCCGTTCAATTCAAATATAGGGTACTGGGTATAATCGTTTGTAGACTCAATAATATTTGAGAGTTTCTTCAGATCACCATTTTCATAATTTCCAAAGTAAGTAATCAAAGCGTTATAATAGTTGGATGATTGGTAAAGATAAAAATTATTATCTACCCAACCACTATTCTTCTCTCCACTCTCGTCTGAACTGGGAGAGGTGAAAGGTTCATCTAGGTACTTATAGTCAGGACCGAACTCTTTCATTAGATAATCTCCTGACGAGAGATATTCCGAACTAGGCGCATGAAGCCTCAAAGATGCCCAATCAACAAACGTTGTCTGTGATGTAACAGCAGCATACGTAATGGGTTTTAATGATGAGCCAGGACCAGGAAGCATATAAACCAGATTTTGGTTACCAAATATCTTTGAATCCTCAGAGTAATTAGGATTGAGATAACTCTGTTCGACAAAACGTTCTATAGCGATAGTATTATTAGGGTCAAGATTGTACTCTTCACGTGAGTTATACTCTGCCATGAGACGCACATTGCCAGAACCGTCAAGAGCAACTACAGAACATGTCTTCTTGGTTTCATCAAGAACGTCATATACGTTTTCCAAAAGATCTTTGTCAAGTGTAAGTTCACAGTTCTTATTCTTGTCATCATAAGACTGTGAAGCAAGCAGTTCAGAGAAATCCTTTATCCAGAATAGACTTTTACCCATTGGATAGAAGAATCTGTTTTGTCCATTGACAATCATATTCTTTGCCATCAGCTTTTCTTTTCTGCCTGATAACTGATCAAGATATATAGTATTGCCTATCTTTGTCTCAATACATTCATCCAGATTGAGGACGAAAACCTTGGCTTCGTTGATTGCGTAATCACATAGAGGTGATCTCAAGATAATGTCACAATCGCCACGTGTATATCTTACATCGGCAATACCAATGTCTTGAGAGTCATCCATGAGCCAGGATCTTGGGATTCTGTATATGTCAATTTTATCTGTACTACCAGAAGATACAAGTAGATTATCCATGTCATGCTTGTCATCGTAAGCATAGACATTTCCACTCCATAACATCTTCTGCATTTCGGGGGCACGAAGGCTATAAAAGCCATTATTCAATGCAAATTTATATGCATTGGCTGCAGAAATGTACTGAAGGTGAATGATATTATCTATTCTATTATCTAACTGCAAATTATTACGGAATGCATGATACAACGAAGCCGAGAAAGGTTGGATTTCTCCATTGTCTTCAAGTGTTTTAACATAGCTATCAATGCCGATTGCGTTGTTAATCTCATCAAAAAGCTCTGTGAGATTTTCTCCATTAGGTTTTAATTCTTTCTTGGCTGTAAATATTGCTAAATGTGCATTGATTTTATCTAAATCTTTTTCTGCTTGCATCATAGCTTCCCCTGCATTAAATGCAGTAGCTTTATCTGTATGATACAATGAAGAGTATTTATTACCAAACATAAATACAACTCCAAAAACAGCAAAGAACAACACCATAAATGATTTCAACGGCTTATGATTAAAATAATCAAAACCATTATTTGACAATCTGCTTTCTACTACGCTATCATCACTTTCGTTTCTTCCAGATGAGCACATCATCATGAAGAGAAGTAAACAGAACATGAGCATAGTAATACGAGCATTCTGACTCATGAATGGGAAGTCCTGACCAAAGAATATCATTCTATTGGTATTTGCCATCCAGACAAATGTTGTTTGTATCAAGAACAATAATGCTATGCCATACGACATTGATTTGCCAACAGGAGACTCTGTAGCATGTTTCAAAGAAAACAGCAAGAAGACAATGATAAAACAAATCATTGCCAAAGGCACAATCAGAGATAACTCGCCAATTATATAGCGAGAACAAATAACGTCACTTATCTGCGTATTCCATGAAACACCCTTTTTGAAGTGTGGATAGATATGTAGGATTCCATCGTCAAAAATTCTGTCCTCTCCCAAATTTGAATGATACTGCAAGAACCATTGATTCTGAGAAGCCTCAAGGAGTCTCTGATTATCACGTTCAGCCACATTCTCGTTTATCATGATCTGTCCGACATCCTGTGTGTGGATTAGGGAACGATACTTGATGTGCTTGTTGCTATTCAAAACGGGAACAAAAACGAGGCTAGCAATAGGTATAAAAATTAAGGCTATAAATATCGATGTCCTTGCAGTTTTCCTTCCGTAATAAATATCGATGAGTCGGATGACCACAAGTGAAATACAGGTAATTGTTACAGCAATAATTATAGAGAAATATAACACCGACGGAAAAGAAGAGCAGAATGGAATAGAATGGATTACATTTAATAATTTAATAGGTAAATATATGTTTATTATAAAACTTTTGTCAAACAGACAAGCTACAAGTTGTGGTGCAAAGATAATAATTGCACCAACTAATACAGAAAGTATTAAGCATAATTTCCATGCAGCATTTCGCTCTGCTCTGTCTGTTGATTCTGAATTACGGAACACAACTGTCTGAATGATAAAATAGACAGAAGCAAATATCACGAACATTATTGCGTAACCAGGATCTCCCTTTACAAGGAGTGCCGTGACCACAAGGGTATTTAAGATTCTGTATGGTAATTTAAGGTATTTGAGACAGATATATTCATTTATGAAGAATACCAATACAGGCATCATGATATTACCAAGCACAAGTCCCGAAAACAAAGAAGCAACTGCCACAACCAGTGATGTAACATAAACATACAGTCCTTGTTTCGCTGTAAGTGATATGGCTAAAGACTTTTGTTTCATGACTTTCTCATAGAAACACAAAACGATTGTCAGGAGCATAAGCACACCAATGCAAAACAGAGTTAACACCATCGCATTTTGTGTCATTCCGTTTTCCATTCGATAACGCAGAAACTCTGCTTTTGTAATATCTGTTGTAGGTGGAAATACAGCAATGCGCCACAGAAGATAAAGACGTAGGGTTATCATAGGAACAAAGAAACTCCAGATGTTGAACACAGAAGTCGCTTTGTACGTATTTAAACCACCGTCAGAAAATATGACTAAAGTGAATATGGTAAAGAAACAAACTCCAAGAATAATACCTATCAGAAGCCATTCGCTGATGAACGGATTGGACATTTCATTGATTGGGCTTATTTCTCGAAGATTTACGATAGATACATTCCATTTTGCGTGACCCCTTTTCGTGGTAAGCTGAAAATGATTAGAGTTATTTGTCGAAGCAATTACTTTCTTCCCCTTATCTTGATTGGCATCCAAAATGTTCACACTTAAAGGAGCCGGACTTGCTGCAGTCTGGTACGAGATGGTTCCATTAAAATTAAACTCATTTCCCCTTTTAGTGAACATATCAAAGAAGAAAGCTTCTTTGATCTCAGATGAGAGCAAATCGTCACTCGATGATGATATGGCAGCTATCTTATTGCAGCATCCGAGCGAGTCTGCAGGGAAATTATACATGATAGGCATGTCATAATTCATTTCAATACCATCACCTTCTAAACCACTAAAGGAGATAGCACGAGATTTTGAAGAACCTACACCCCAGTACATTTTCTGTCCTTCATTGAGGACATGTTTTTTTTCATTTAATGCGTAAGAAAAATTCTTGTTATCGCATGATATTATGACCTTTCTCTGATTAAGAGCAGAATATAACATTGGAGTTATTGTGACATACCACAAGTCATCAGAAATGTGATCCGAAGAAAGTATCTCTCTAACAATATAAACGTCTTTAATATAAGATAATACATCCTCCTCTGTCGCTGTACAATTGCCTCCACTACGAAGCAAATCTACAATCGGATAACCCTCTTTAATCTTTTTATTAAATGCTAGATTTGCAACACGGGTACTATCCGTAACAAATTCAGCCGTACAATTCAATGTGTCAGCGTCATTCCTCAAAGACAACGATACTGAGTGATTACCAACTGATACCTTGATATTCTTTGTAAATCGAATAAGATTTTCACCATTCAACAAACGATAAGCACCTTCATCACCTATTGTTTTGTCATAAATATAAATAGGCTGTGAAGATAATTTCTCTCTGATTTCTATATTATTGCCATTAGAGCCAGATTTTGCAAAGAGGTAACCATTATAGGCGCAACCGACAAACCCTGTGGAGTGCGTACAGTCGCTAACCCAAAACAGTTG
>OGJX01000978.1_pt1 | contig 20912 bp, 16 predicted proteins | sample 1572381 | NCBI WGS metagenome assembly OGJX01 (sample SAMEA2582085, study PRJEB24529) | metagenome | biome: Human gut stool | place: China | collected 2011
AAGTAGCGGGTGCTTTTCTGGTTCTCTTTTGGCACGCAAAAGAGAACTTAGCCCCAATGCAAAAGCGCTCTGACCCCGCGCCCACCAGCGCGAGAGCAAACTTTATCTTCACTTTATTTTATATCACGAGGTATCAAACAATGGAACTTTTTCTGGATGTACTGAGCGAAACTCTGGTGGACACCGCCAAGATGCTCCCCTTCCTGTTTTTAGCCTATCTCTTTATTGAATATGTCGAGACCCGCCACGGTGAGCGCATCGAGGCCCTGCTGGCGGGCGGCGGCCGCTGGGGCGCGGTGCCGGGCGCGGTGCTGGGCTGTGTACCGCAGTGCGGCTTCTCGGCCATCGCCTCCAACTTCTACGCCTCCCGCGTCATCACGCTGGGTACGCTGATGGCCGTCTATCTCGCCACCAGCGACGAGGCTATCCCCCTGCTGGTGTCCATGCCCGCCTACTGGGATAAGCTGATCCTGCTGTTGGTCATCAAAGTCGTGTACGCTGTCTTTGTGGGCTTTCTGCTGGATTTCGTCCTCCGCAAGGCCCTGCCCCGCAGCCTGCGCGGCGGCTACACCGGCCACGCCGACGAGGTGGACTGCCACGAGGAGCACAGCGACGAAGAGGGCCACCCCCAGCCTATCTGGAAGGCCGCGCTCCGCCACACCCTCGAGATCTTTGTCTTTATCTTCGTGTTCAGCCTCGTGTTCGGCCTCATCGTCGAGGGCGTTGGCGAGGATGTCTTCGCCTCGGTGCTGGGCCGGATGGGCTTCTTCCAGCCGGTGGTGGCCGCACTGGTGGGCCTTGTCCCCAACTGTGCCGCCAGCGTCCTGATGACCCAGCTCTACGTCGAGGGCGCACTCCGCTTCTCGAGCCTCGTGGCCGGACTCTGCACCGGCGCGGGCGTTGGTCTCGCCGTGCTGTGGCGGGTGAATCCCTCCTGGAAGCAGAACCTCTTCATCACCGGCCTGACCTGGGCCTGCGGCGCCGCTGTGGGCGTGGGCATCCAAATCGTGGTAGCCTTTATCGCCTGAGTATTTGCAAAACACCTGCACCTTTTCTTCGGAGAAGCGTGCAGGTGCTTTTTATTTTGGAGACAAAGCCTCCATTTTGTGATATACTCAGCTTATATATAGATATAAGGAGAACACCATGCAATATAAAATTCTCGCAAGCGATTACGACAACACCCTCGTCCCCTTTGGGGAAAGCCAGCCCCGTCCGGCCATGGTCAAGGCCGTGAAGAAGCTTCAGGCCGCCGGGGGAAAATTCGTGCTCAGCACAGGCCGGGCCTGGTCAGCCATCAACCGGAAAGGCCAGCTGGGAGGCATCCGGTTCGACTATGCCATCACCTGCAACGGTGCCTGCGTCGTGGACAAGAACGGTGCCATCGTGGCAGAGCACCCCATGACCAGTGAAGAGATGTACGCGCTGGTGGATTTCTGTGAGGACTACAACTACCCGCTGCAATTCAATTTCCGGGACGCATACTATGTTTATTGCGAGTATGACATCCTCCACAAGCACTACAATCAGATGAACAGCGTCGGTCTGGACTGCGTGGACGGCGAAGACCAGGACCGCCATCTCATTGATATGCCTCACGCGGCGTTCTGCCTCTTCCCCGAGGGGGCGCTGGAGCGGTTCAACGAAAAGTACGGCCACCTCGGCCTTCACTTCATGCAGACGGGCGGCCAGCTGCCCGACGGCTCCCACTTCTACGACATCGTGCGGGGCGGGATGGACAAGGGCGCGGGCCTCGCAGACCTCTGCGAGAAGATGGGCCTCTCCCTCGCCGAGGCCGTGGCGGCAGGCGACTCCGCCAACGATGTGGGGATGCTGAAAGCAGCCGGCCTCGGCTGCTGCATGTCCAACGGCACCGACGAAGCCAAAGCCGCCGCTGACCGCATCATCGGCGACGTGCGGGAGGACGGCCTTGCTGCCCTCATCGAAGAGCTGTGGTTCGACGGCCCGAAGGCGGAGCCCTCCGACCGCAGCTTCGGCTCTGCATGGGAGACGATGGAACGATGAGCTTCGCACCCGTTTACTCTGAAAACAGCCGCGCCCTCATCCTCGGCACATGGCCCAGCCCCAAAAGCCGGGAGATGGCCTTCTACTACGGCCACCCGCAGAACCGTTTCTGGCCCATGATGGCAGCCCTCACCGGCGAGCCTGTCCCTGCCCGGGAGGACATCGAGGCCAAAAAGGGCATCATCCTCCGCCATGGCCTCGCCCTGTGGGACACGCTGGAAAGCTGTACCATCACCGGCGCGTCGGACGCCTCTATCCGGGACGTGGTGCCGAACGACATTGCATCTCTTTTGGCAAAAGCGCCCATTGAGGCAGTGTTCTGCAACGGGGCCACCGCCCACCGCATCTATACCAAATATCTGCTTCCGGTCTCCGGCATCCCGGCGGTCAAGCTGCCCAGCACCAGCCCCGCCAACGCCGCCTGCCGCCCCGAAACCCTGCGCGAGGTCTGGGGCGAGGCCCTCAAAGATTATATAACCGTTTCCAACCTGTAAATTATTCATGAAACACTTGCGTTTTGTGGATAAAAGGATTTATTATGGAAGAGTGCAAGGGGCGGTGCGCCCCTTCGGGAAAGGAGAAAATGCATGAGCAAAGTTATCCGCACCCAAAAGCCCAGCGTCCTGCCGTGGTATGCGGCAGCGCTGGTGTTTGCGGTGCTGTGCGCGGCGCTGCCAGCATATAAGCTGTGGGCGCTGCTGATCGCGCTGGGCGGCGCAGCCGTGATGTTCGGCGCGGCAAAGAAGGTCTGCCCACCCCGGGTGGTGGAGCATGAAGTGCCTTTCCACACCGGCAGCGGCGATGTGGACGAGATGCTGGCCGACATCCAGCAGAAGCTGGATGCCCTCCACGCGCTGAACGAGGCCCTGCCCGACCCGGAGCTTTCCGCCGCCATGACCCGGATGGAAAAGGCAGGCCGCTCCATCGTGGAGACGGTGGAGGCCAGCCCCGCCAAGGCAAAGCAGGTACGCCGCTTTGCGAACTACTATCTGCCCGACGCGGTGAACGTACTGGAGCAGTACGCAAAGCTGGCCCGCCAGGGCGTGCGGGGCGAAAATGCCGCTTCGATTCGGGCAGAGGTGGAGCGGAACGCGGCTTCCATCGCCACTGCATTCGAAAACCAGCTGGATGCACTGTATGCCGCTGAAAGCATGGACCTCTCGGCGGATCTGACGGTGCTCCAAAATATGATGAAGGGGCAGGGACTGAGTTAAAACTGGCTTGCCCTCTCAGGCGCTGACGCGCCAGCTCTCCCAAAGGGAGAGCCTCTGGAGGAAACTTGCAGCATACCGGCCCCCGGAAAAGCCTCTCCCTCTGGGAGAGGTGGCAATGCGAAGCATTGACGGAGAGGGCAAGGCCGTGTATCGATTTGGAAAGGAAGGAATCTCTCATGGCTGATAATACGTTCAATTTTGACTTAGACGCACCCGCTGTTCCCACCCTGACCCTCGACCCGGTGGAAGTACCTGCCGCCGAGGAGAAGCAGCCCGAACCCGCTGCGGCCCCCGAGGCCGAACAGGTCAAGCTCAGCCCCGAGGAGCAAGCGATGGTGGACGCCTTCGCTCAGAAGATCGACATCACCAACAGCCAGCAGGTGCTGCAGTACGGCTCCGCCTGCCAGAAGAAGATCGGTGACTTCTCCGAGGCGGCACTTTCCAAAGTGTCCACCAAAGACCTTGGCGAGGTGGGCGGCATGATCACCGACCTTATCGGGGAGCTGAAGAACTTTGACGCCGCCGAAGAGGAAAAGGGCATCCTCGGCTTCTTCAGGAAAAAGGGCAACCAGCTCGACAACATGAAGACCAAGTACAGCAAAGCGGAAACGAACGTCGAGACCATCCAGTCCGCCCTCGAAAAGCATCAGGTGCAGCTGCTCAAGGATATTGCGATGCTGGACAAGATGTACGAGCTGAACATGGCCTATTTCAAAGAGCTGAGCATGTATATCCTCGCGGGCAAGAAGAAGCTGGCCGACTTCCGCGCCCACGAGCTGCAGCAGGCGATGGACAAGGCAAAGGCTTCCGGCCTGCCTGAGGACGCACAGGCCGCACGCGATCTGGCCGACCAGTGCGAGCGCTTTGAGAAAAAGCTCTACGACCTTGAGCTGACCCGCACCATCAGCCTGCAGATGGGCCCCCAGATCCGGCTTTTGCAGAACAATAACTCCATGATGGCCGAGAAGATACAGTCCACCATCGTCAACACCATCCCCCTGTGGAAGAACCAGATGGTGCTGGCACTGGGTCTGGCCCACAGCCAGCAGGCCATGCAGGCCGAACGTGCCGTCACCGACATGACCAACGAGCTGCTGAAAAAGAACGCCGACGCCCTCAAGATGGGTACCATCGAGACGGCCAAGGAGTCTCAGCGCGGTGTCGTGGACATCGAGACCCTGCAGCAGACCAACAAGAGCCTCATCGAGACGCTGGACGAGCTGAACAAGATCCAGAGCGAGGGCCGCGCAAAGCGTGCCGCTGCCGAGCAGGAGCTCACCCGCATCGAAGACGAGCTGAAACAGAAGATGATGGAGATCCGGAGCTGAAATGGCAAACGCAGATTTTTCCAGACAACAGAATCGACCCACCGGCGGCTTTGACGCTTCCAGCTATCGCGCCGCAGCGCCCGCCGAGGAGGAAGTGCGGCTGACGCCCTTCCAGCAGAAGCTGGCAGGCCTCGAAAAGGCCCTGCCAGCCGCGCTGGGCAAACAGGCTGTTGCCGCTGCTCTGAGCATCGTGGTGATGCTGGGGTGCTTTGTCGGCTTTGGCGGGGCGAAGCTCCGGGCAAAGTACGATACGGTGAAGAACGGGTTCACCACCGGCGTGGCCGTAGACAGCGGCTATGCCCTGAATGAGGAGTTGACCACACGGCTCAACACGGCCGCCAACATCATCACCACCGCGTCCAACACACTGGGTGCCGACAGCGCCGAAGTGCAGACGGCACAGGCTGCGCTGGACTCTTTTTCCGCCTGCCTCGGGGCGGTGCAGTCCGATGGCAGGATCCACGCACCGGACTCTCTGAGTGTTTACACCGGCGGCAGGATGCATATGCTCTACCAGTCGAACGAGACGCTTGGCGCAGCCATCGGCCAGCTCTACGCCAAATTGCAGGAACAGGCCGCAGACCCCATGAAGATGGGCGCGGTGCAGGGGCAGTACAGCCAGTTCAACGGTGCGCAGACCATTATCAGCAACCTGCATTATAACGATGCGGTCCAGGGCTACCAGAAAGACGTCGGCGGCTTCCCGGCCAGCGTGCTGGGCAAGCTGTTCAGCATACAGGAGGTGGAACTTTTCGCATGAAGACGATGAAAACATTCTCCCGCCGCATTGCGGCACTGCTTCTTGTCGTGACCGTCGGCATCACGGCGCTGGCACCGGCGGCTTCGGCCTCCAACATCCAGCTGCCCAGCCTGCCGAAAGATCAATGCGTGGTGGACGACGCCGGTGTGCTGAGCGACAGCACCACCTCGGAGCTCAAGACCCTCAACGCACAGCTCTCTTCCAGCTGCGATGGCGCACACATCGGCGTGCTGACCGTGGACTACACCGGCAGCGCCACCACCGAGGACTACGCTGCTGAAGCCTTCAACACCTGGGGCATCGGCAGTTCCGGCAAGAACAACGGCGTGCTCATCCTGCTGGTGATGCAGTCGGACCAGTACGCCGACGGCGACTACTATCTGACCTACGGCGACGGCTTCCGCAGCACCCTGCTGGCTGATCAGGCAAGCTCCCTCGTGCAGACCATGGAGGACGATTTCGCCGCCAAGAAGTACGACGCCGCCGTCCTCACCTGCGCCACCAATGTGGCCAATACCATCGCAGAGGTGTACGGGGTCACTCTGAGCGGCGGGACCATCTATTCCGACGGCTCTGACGCCCAGACCACTCATCCCTCTGTCGAGCCTGTTCCGCCCCAGAAGCACTACTCCATCTGGGAAAACTTTATCGGCGGCATTTTCTCCATGCTTGCTTATATCATCCTGTTCATCGCAGTTTTCTTTATCTTTATCACCCCTCTCGGCCACTCCTTCGGCTGGTTCTGGGGGCCGTTTGGCTGGTTCGGCGCACGGCGTTGGCACAGAGGCCCGCGCCCTCCCCGCGGCCCTTACGATGACTTCGGCCCCGGCGGTGGTTTCTATGGCGGCCCTCGCGGCCCAAGAGGCCCCCGGGGGCCTCGGCCTCCCCGTGGAGGCGGCTTCGGCGGCTTTGGCGGTATGGGCGGCGGCTCCGGTTTTGGCGGAGCCGGGCGCGGCGGCGGCAGCTTTGGCGGCATGGGCGGCGGCAGCAGCCATGGCGGCGGAGCCGGACGCGGACGCTGAACTTTTTTGACCTTAGAGCGAACCACCAGCGCGGCAGATGCGATCTCGTATCACATCTGCCGCGCTGGTGGTATTTTTTGCCTTTTCGCCCTCCGCCCTTCCATCCTCCCGAACCCATGTCTTCCGGAACCTTATGCAAAATAACTGATATATTTCAATACTTTCTTTGAAAAACTAGGACATTTTTCATTTGTCGTTGAAATTTTGTAAAATCTTTACTATACTTTAGCCGTCTTACGGAGCGCACCGCTTGCGAAGGGATGCGTCCTTCAACCCGCACGAAGTGTAAGGAGTATCGTATCATGAAAAAAATCACTCGCCGTCAGTTTCTCACCTCTGCCGGTGCGACCTCTGCCGCACTGCTCCTTTCCAGCCTGCCTCATGCAGCAGCCGCAGACGAGAATTGCCTGCGCAGGGTCGCTCCTGTTGCTGCCAACTCCAACGACCTGTCCTGGGACATGGCAGAAGAGATCCTGACCCACATTTCTGACCCCGTATTTCCTGCCTACACGGTCAATGTTCAGGACTACGGCGCCGTCCCCAACGACGGTAAGCTGGACACCGCAGCCATCCAGCGCGCCATCGACGAGACCAGCGCCCAAGGCGGCGGCACGGTCGTCATCCCCTCCGGTGTGTATGACGTCGGCGCCATCACCCTCAAGAGCAACGTCAACCTGCATCTGGAAAGCAAGGACACCGTCCTGCGCTTCACCCGGGACATCACCCCGGCCAACTACCCGCTGGTGTTCGCCCACTACGAAGGCTCCAAGCTGTACAACTGGAGCCCGCTGATCTACGCCTATCAGCAGGAGAACATCGCTCTGACCGGCAAGGGCACCCTCGACGGTCAGGCTGACAAGAACAACTGGTGGAACTGGTCCCGCACCGTCAACCCGGACGGCACCATCACCAAGCCCGGCAACAACGACGTCAAGCTGCTGCGCAAGATGACCGACAACGGCACCCCCGCAGAGGAGCGCATCTTCGGCGAAGGCCACTATCTGCGTCCCAACTTCTACCAGCCCATCGAGTGTACCAACGTTCTGATCGAGGGCGTCACCATCGCCAACTCTCCCATGTGGGAGTTGAACCCCGTCCTCTGCACCAACTTCACCGCCCGCGGCGTCACCATCGACACCCACGGCTACAACAACGACGGCTGTGACCCCGAAAACTGCAACTACGTCCTGATCGAGAACTGCTTCTTCAACACCGGTGACGACTGCATCGCCGTCAAGGCCGGCCGCAACCGCGATGGCCGTGAGCTGGGCGAAGCCGGTCATCCGACCCAGAACCTCATCATCCGCAACAACATCTTCGCAGACGGCCACGGCGGCATCGCCTGCGGCAGCGAGATGAGCGGCGGCATCAAGAACCTGTTCGCAGACAACAACACCTTCGACAGCCCCACTCTGAACTACGCCCTGCGCTTCAAGACCAACGCAGAGCGCGGCGGCGCTGTGGAGAACATCTATCTGCGCAACTCCAAGGTCAAATCCGTCGGAAACGCCGTCGTCCACGCCACCATGCTGTACGATGTGGGCCGTGATGGTAATTATCTGCCTCAGTTCAAGAACATCACCATCGAGAACCTGACCAGCAGCGGCGGCGAGTACGGCATCTTCATGGAGGCCTTCGAGGAAGTCCCCATCACCGGTCTGGTGTTCCGCAATGTGAACATCTCCAACGTCGGCACCGACATCCGCGCTCTGAACTGGGAAGACCCCGTCATGGAGAACGTGACCATCAACGGCAAGACCTATCCCCGCCCCGTGGAGACCAAGATCCTCGGCGTTCCCGTCCCGGGCCAGCGCATCGAGGGCAGCTCCACCCTGCTGGGCGGCGAAAATACCGACCTGAGCAGCAAGTGGCTGATCTCGGACAGCGCCGACGGCGATTACCATTTCTTCCGCATCCGCCGCAGCTATGCGGTTCCCTCTTATCTGGCCGGAAAGTACATCAAGTTCGTCTCCACCGACCGGAGCGGCAATCAGGACGCCAGCATCCCCTACAAGGTGCTGCGGAGCGCCGAGATCGCCGGTACCACCAATGATGCCGAGCTGCTGCGTGCCGCCTCCAAGGGTTACATCGACGAGAACGACGCACTCGACCTGAACCGTCCCATCACCAAGCGCGAATGCGCCAAGATGCTGGGCAAGCTGTGGAATCTGACCGCTCCGTCTGCACCGGTCACGATCTCCGACGTCCCCACAAGCGACCCGGATTACGGCGTCATCGCCGCTGTGGTCGAAGCTGGCATGATCGAGCTGAAAGACCCCACCAGCGCCATCGCACAGGGCACTCTGTACAACGCCGGTGTCACCAGCTCTGAAAGTGCCAAGCGCACCGCTTTCCTGCCCGATGCCACCATCGACCGCGACGAGATGGGCCATATCGCTCTGCTGTCCTGCGGCGTGCCTTACAACGAGACGCTGGGCACTCAGCCGAAGTTCGACGATGCCAGCCAGATCGAGTCCGTGTACAAGTCCAACGTGGGTGCCAGCGCCTACTTCGGCTTTGTCACCGCCAAGACCGGCAACAGCTACCTGCCCAAGGAAAAGACCACTCTGGAGGATCTGATCCGCATCGTGGAGCGCATCTCCGACTTCTCCAACAAATAATTTTTCCAGCCTCCTCCTAACTCCTCCCCGCCGGAAGCATCCTGCGTGCTCCCGGCGGGGAGTTTTATATCACTGCTGAAGCGACGCACAAAAAGCACCATGCTTCGATTCGAAACATGGTGCTTTTTGCTTTGACCTCTCCGTCCGGCCTTGTCGGGCGACAGCGAGACTGAGCGGTCATCTTATTTGATGCAGCTCGAGCAGGGGCTGTAGCCTGCGGCCACGGCCTCATCATAGCTGGAGAAGAGGATCTGGTTCTTCTCCGCCGGGAGATTCGGGCAGCTGGGCAGATGGAACTTTTTGCTGTTCACGTTGCCGATGTACGCCTGCTGGGCCGTGCTGGACACTGCCGGGTCGGTGGGGTTCAGCTCAGCGTCGGTGGCGAAATGTTCGGTGGCCACCGTGTAGTTCCGGCCGTCACTGGAAACGGTGATCGTCCCCAGCAGGTCGGTGCGGTAGACGTCCACACCGGCGTCCCGCAGGATGCTCAGGGTCTCCTCGTGGGGGTGGCCGTACTTGTTGTTGACCCCGCAGGAGATGATGCCCATCTCGGGCAGGACAGCGTTCAGGAAGACGTAGCTGGTGGAGGTGCTGGAGCCGTGGTGGCCCACCTGTAAGACATCCACCTTGAGGTTCGCGCCGCTGTTCACAAGGTCGCGCTCGGCGTCGGCCTCCATATCACCGGTGAGCAGGAAACTGGTCGCGCCGTAGTCGATGCGCAGGACGATGGAGGTATCGTTGGTGTCCTCGTACTGCGCCACAGGGCCAAGCATGGTCACAGTGGCGCTGCCCAGCGCCCACTGGGTGCCTGCGGCAGGTACTTCCACCTGTAAGTTCTGCTGCTGGGTGTACTTGACGAAATCCTTGAAGCACTTGGTGGAGGCTTCCGTCACGGGGCTGTAGACGTGGCAGGCCGGGAAATAGGCCAGCGCAGCGGCCAGACCGCCCACATGGTCTTCGTGAGCATGGGAGCAGAAGACATACTCCAGCTGCTCGACCCCCTGACTCTGCAAGTAGGAGACTACCAGACTGCCGTCGTCCACATTGCCGCCGTCGTAGAGCATGAACTGTCCGTCGCACTCCACCAGCACGCTCAGCGCCTGCCCTACGTCGATGAAGTGCATCTGGAAGGCGGCGTCCTGCCCGTCGGAAGGCGTCGTTCCGGTCTGAGAAGCTGCCGGGTTCGGCATGACGTCACCGCTGCCTCCCGGGACGATGGAAGAGGTGTCACAGCCCACGAGGCCCAGCGCAAGGGCTGCGGCCAGCGCCAGCACAGCGAGGCGGCTCATGAGCATTTGAGCGGTCACTTTTTCTTTTTTGAAGTTTTCCACGATGTATTCTCTTTCTGTTGATTGCTTTTCGGTTTATGCGCAGGAGCCGAATGGGGCGCAAAACGTGCGCCGGGGCTGGGCTGACGGCCTGCCGGGCTGCGGCCCGCCGGGGCGGCGGAGCGGCTCTGGGGCTTGCCGCCCTTGCCTCTGGGCCGGACGGTGTAGGTGCCGTCGCCGTGGATGGTCACATCGGCGGCCTCGGCTCTGCGGGCCGAGCGCTGGACCGCAATGCGGCCCTCGGCGGGAACCAGCAGGGGGATAAGGTCTTCGCGGTGGGTCATTTTCAGCGCCTTGATGACCTTTTCGGCGTTGCGGGGCTCATAATACTGGAGCAGGGCGCGCTGAAGTGCCTTGCCCTCAGCGGTCTTTTCCACAAACACCGGCTTCAAGGTGTAGGGGTCGAGGCCGGTGTAGAACATACAGGTGCTCACAGTGCCGGGCGTGGGATAAAAATCCTGCACCTGCTCGGGGCGCATATGGTTCTTGTAGAGGTATTCGGCCAGATAGACGGCATCCTTGAGGGTGCTGCCCGGGTGGCTGGACATGAGGTACGGCACGAGGTACTGCTTTTTTCCTGCCTTCCTGCTCAGCTCGTAGAACTTATCCTTGAACCTGTTGAAGGTCTCGATGGGCGGCTTGCCCATGTAGGCGAGGGTGTTGGGGGCGCAGTGCTCCGGCGCGACTTTCAGCTGGCCGGAGACGTGGTACTCCACCAGCTCCTTAAAGAAAGTGTCATCGGGGTCGGCCATCAGGTAATCGAAGCGGATGCCGCTGCGGATGAACACCTTCTTGACGCCGGGCAGCTCCCGGACGCGGCGGAGGATTTTCAGGTAATCGCTGTGGTCCACGATCATGTGGGAGCAGGTGGTGGGGGCGAGGCAGTGCTTGCCGCCGTTGCACATACCCCGCAGCATCTGCTCGCGGCAGGATGGGAAACGGAAGTTGGCGGTGGGGCCGCCGATGTCGTGGATGTAGCCCTTGAAATCCGGCTCGTGGGTCATCCGCTCTGCTTCGGCCACGATGCTGTCGGCGCTGCGGCTGGTGACGCGTCGGCCCTGATGCAGCTGGATGGCGCAGAAATTGCAGCCGCCGAAGCAGCCGCGGTTCTGGATGATGGAGAACTGCACCTCCCGGATGGCAGGCACACCGCCCATGGCCTCGTAGATGGGGTGGCAGCAGCGGGTGTAAGGCAGGGCGTAGACCTTATCCAGCTCCCAGCGGACGAGGGGCTTTGCGGGGATGTTCTGCACGAGGTACTTCTCGCTCTGCTTCTGGACGATGATATTGCCGCTGACGACGTCCTGATTGTCCATCTGGATGCGGCAGGCTTTCGCATAGGCCACCTTATCGGAGGCGACCTTTCTGAAGCCCGCGCACTCCACATACCGCTCGGGCAGGTGGTCGAAGTCGGTCAGGTAGCAGGTGCCGTCCACATCGGTGATGCTCTCCACCGGCTCCCCTGCCGCCAGACGGCGGGCGATCTCCACGGTCTGGTGTTCCCCCATGCCGAAGCTGATGATGTCCGCGCCAGAGTCCTCGGCGATGCTGGGCAGGACGGTGTCCAGCCAGTAGTCGTAGTGGGCAAAGCGGCGGAGCGATGCTTCCAGACCGCCCAGAATGACGGGCAGGTCAGGGTATGCCTGCTTGGCAAGTCTGGTGTAGACGGTGGCGCTGCGGTCGGGCCGTGCGCCGCCCTTGCCGCCGGGCGAATACTCGTCCTCCGCGCGGGGGATCTTTGCGACGGAATAGTGACTCACCATGCTGTCCACGTTGCCGCCGCCGATGAAGAAGCCGTACTTCGGCTTTCCGAACCGCTTGAAGTCCTCGCAGTCGGTATAGCGGGGCTGGGCCAGCACGCCCACCTTGTAGCCCTCGGCTTCCAGCAGGCGGCTGATGATGGCGGTGCCAAAGCTGGGGTGGTCCACATAGGCGTCACCGCCCACCACCACAAAGTCCAGCTGCTCCCAGCCCCGGGCTTCCATGTCCGCCCGGCTGATGGGAAGAAATTCGGTGTAGATCTGGGGAGTAGAATGTTCCATTATTTTGTATTTCCTTATCTGCTGTCTTATGTAGATCGATTATCATACAGACAGATCCAGCGGCAGATCTGATATATCTTTCAACCGCTTTCCCTGTACAAGAGTTTCTAATATCTCTACCGCATCTTCAGACCCGACCTCTTTGACCGCACGGAGCAATTCGTATAGAGCAAAATGATATACACAGTCAATATCTCCGGTTCCAAGTGCAAGAGAAGCAAGACGATTCGGCATGGGTTCTGCGGTCACAACAACGATGTGCGGCAAATGTCCCTTTCGGTTGCGAATAAGGTTTAATGCTTCTGTCCGGCTGTTTTGCGCACGATCACTGCGCATAGTATACTTTGCAGAAACACTTGCATGGAGGATCGGTTTGCCGCCATTGGATTTTCGGATATCTGTCATTTTGCAAACGGTGCCATCCACGATCAACTGTTCAGCGTTGATCACGCGATCTTCATACAGGTCACGATATACCACAACATCCGGTGCAACAAGATAATCATTGCCCAATGCTGCTGCCAGCTGTGAATTCTGCTGTGTGAGTGCATTCAGATAGGCCAGATGCTCATATTGGGCGAAATCACTTGTTTTCAGCTTGTTGTTGTTTCCAAGCTGAAGGATCGTCCAGTTTCCCGGACGGAGATTTTGCAGCTGCGGGAAAGTAGCCTGCAGGAATTCCATCGTCAGGAACTCAAATTGTTTTCCAAGCGTCTGTCCTGATATTTTGTCTACCGTTGAAATAGTGTGCGTCTGCTCGTCCACCAGAATATCAATGATTCGGCGTGCGATAGCTTTGGAACCACGACTGCTGGTATCTGCATTTGATGCAACACCGGCTGAAGTTAAAGTCAGCGTGTTGGTTTCAAACAGCCTTTTGTGAAACTGAAACCTTGCTTTGGCAATCAACGCATCCATAGTCCAGACACTCCTTTATTTTTATTCCGACAGCTTGTGCGACCGGTGGAGGAAAAGCATTCCCGATCATTCTGCAAGCGATAGTCTTTTTGTTCCCGAAAGTCCATGTGTCGGGAAATCCCTGAATGCGTGCCATCATCCGACTGGTCAGGCGCGGCATTCCCTCAAAATCCGGTGAGGGGGCTTCGTTTGCGATTCCCCGTCCGTCTACGCCCAGTTCTGCCCAAGCATTTCTTGCTCTTGTTGGCCCAAGATCGGGACCACCATGTTTTTTGGAACCGCCAACCAAAGTGGGGGCTATTTTATTAGCGCCGGAAGCCCATTTTTTTGCACCCCTCCAACCGCTCTGAGCCATCAGATCGTACAAAGTCTCGCCGACAGATGGGGCTTCTCCTGAACGCTCTTCCGGGTATGAAAATGCACCAAACTGGTCTTTTCGGATACCGATGATAACCACTCTGGGGCGAAGCTGAGGTACGCCGTAATCCGAGGCATTCAGCAGCTTAATGTGCGTGACATAGCCAAGCTGCTGAATGGATGAAAAAATGTGTTCTCTGTAATCATCGAATCCCGGGTCAAGAAAACCTCTGACATTTTCCAGCATAACGGCGCGGGGATGAATTTCTTTGATCAGTCGGATGGCCTCTGGGAATAAATCGCGTTCGTCGTCTTTTCCTAATTGTTTTCCGGCAATAGAAAATGGGGGACACGGAACGCCGCCGGCCAATAGATCGACCCCTTCATACGGAGTGCCATCAAAATCATGAACATCTGCACAGATGACATTCCATTCCGGGCGGTTCGCTTTTAATATGTTACAGTAGCTTTGCTCATATTCTACAAGTGCCACATGAACAAAACCTGCCATTGCAAGCCCTAAAGCCTGTCCTCCTGCACCGGCACATATTTCAACACAAGTCAGTGGTCGTTTCATTTGTTTCTCCTGCTTTTATTCCTCCGGTTGGTTCATCTGCATTTCCAGCCACTGCTGGCGGCTGATGAGCACGGCGCGGGGCTTTGCGCCCTCGTAGGGACCGATGATGCTCTTTTGCTCCATCTCGTCCATGATGCGGGCGGCGCGGGCGTAGCCCAGCTTGCAGCGACGCTGCAGCAGGCTGGTGGAGGCCTGACCGGCATCGATGACCACGTCCACAGCCTGCTTGAACATGGAGTCGGAGCCTGCATCCTCCTCGGCGTCGGCACCGCCGCCGCCCTTTTTGCCGTCCTGAATGGCGTGCTTTTCCATGGCTTCGATCATGGCCTCATCGTACTGCACGGTGGCGCTGGATTTGATGAAGTCCAGCACACGGCTGATCTCCTCATCCCGCACAAAGGTGCCCTGGATACGGGTGGGTTTGGGTGCGCCCACGGGCATAAAGAGCATATCGCCCTGACCCAGCAGTTTTTCTGCACCGGCACCGTCCAGAATGGTGCGGCTGTCCACCTGACTGGACACTGCAAAGGCGATGCGGCTGGGGATGTTGGCCTTGATCAGGCCGGTGATCACGTCCACGCTGGGGCGCTGGGTGGCAACGATCAGGTGCATACCGGCGGCACGCGCCTTCTGGGCGATGCGGCAGATGGAATCTTCCACATCCTTGCCCACCACCATCATCAAATCGGCCAGCTCGTCGATGATAATGGCGATGTAGGGCATCTTTTCCAGCTCCGGCTGCTCGGCAGCCAGCTTGTTGAAGGACTTGATGTCGCGCACGTTGTTCTCCGCAAACAGGCGATAGCGGCGCTCCATCTCCTGCACTGCGCTGCCCAGCGCACCGGCGGCTTTGCGCGGCTCGGTGACCACGGGCATCAACAGGTGGGGGATGCCGTTATACTCGGCCAGCTCTACCACCTTGGGGTCGATGAGCAGCAGCTTGACGTCCTCCGGGCTGGAGCGGAACAGCAGGCTCATGATGATGCTGTTCACGCACACGGATTTACCGCTGCCGGTGCTGCCCGCGATGAGCAGGTGGGGCATCTTGCACAGGTCGGTCACCTGCGCCACACCGGCAATGTCCTTGCCAAGGGCGATGCCCAGCGGCGAGGTCATGCGCAGAAAACTCTGGCTTTCAAAGATGCTGCGGATGGAAACGGCGGTCTTTTTGTGGTTGGGCACCTCGATGCCCACGGCGGGCTTGCCGGGGATGGGAGCCTCCATACGCACATCTGCCACCGCGAGGTTCAGGGCGATATCGTCCGCCAACGAGGTGATGCGGCTGATCTTCACGCCCGCCATGGGCTGCAGCTCGTACCGGGTGACAGAGGGTCCGCGGGAGATATCCAGCACCCGGGTGCGCACGCCGAAGCTTTCCAGCGTATCCACCAGCTTCTGGGCGTTGGCCTTCAGCTCCTCCTGCGCACCGGGGTCGCTCTCCTCCTGCGTTTTTTCAAACAGTTCAATGGGCGGGTACTGGTACTCGTAGCTGTCCACCGACTCGCTTTCCTCGGCGGGAGCGGTGGCGGCTGCCTGCTCCGAGACGGCGGGCTTTTCCATGGCCGCTGCCACCAGCGAGTTGATGTCTTTTTCCTCCACCGGCTCGGCGGTGATGCTGATCCAGCCGTCCTCGTCCGGCGCAGAGCGGAACGCCACAGCGTTCTCGGCGCTCACGCGGGGTACGGCAGGCTGGATGGGGGCAGCCTCCGGCTGCTGCGGCATCTGCGGCTGTACCACCGGCATCACCGGCTGGGGGATGGGAGCATCAAAAGCGGGGGCGGGCTCTTCCGGCTGCACGGCGTCCTTGGCAAAGAAATCTGCCGCAGCGGTGACCACCGGGTCTGCCACGATGGGCGGCGGCGTGGGTTTGGGCGCAGGGCGCAGCGGGTCCTGCCCGAAGGTGCCGCCCGGCCCGACGATCAGCGGCTCAATGGGCTCGCTGCCGCCCTCGGAAAGGGCGGTGTGGTCGGGGCCGAGGTCTACGTCAAAGGCGGCGCGGGGACGCGCAACGCTGACCCGCACCGGGGTGATGGGCGGTGCAGCGGGCTCCGGCTGAGCAGGGGCGGCGGGCGCGGCTTCGGTGTCTGCCGCGTCTGCCTCCATTTCCTGCGTTACCTTGTGTCCCCAGCGCAGCACACCGGACATCCAGTCCGGTACACCCAGATGCAGCCCGGCGGGCTCGTCCTCCTCGTCCAGCGGCTCGTCCTCGGTTTCGTCGTATTCCTCGTCGATCTCCCGCTCGGCCTGCCGGATGGCGGCACGCTCGGCGCGGCGGGCGGCGCTCTGCTCTGCAAAGGCAGAGCCGCGGGCGCGGATGCCGCCGGTGACGGCACACAGCCAGATCCAGACCTCGGCGGGGGTGATGTCAAAAATGTACAGGCTGCCGCACAGCAAAAGCACGATCATAATGAGGTTTGCCGCCGGGCGTCCGCACAGCAAAAGCAGCACGCCGCCCAGCACAAAGCCCATTGCACCGCCGGAAAGCCATGCGCTGACACCGTTGGCGTAGCAGGCGGAAAGCATTTGCAGCGCCGACAGCCCCTGCGGCTGGATATCGGAAAACACGATGACCGTGCCGCAGACAAAGATAAGCCCCAGCACCAGCTTGAGGATGCGGGACAGCAGCTCCTCGCCCCGGGTGTACAAAACGGCCAGACAGCACACGGCTGCACCCAGCACAAAGCTGCCGCAGCCGAACAGCCCGAACAGCACATCGTGGAGCACCCGCCATGCGGAATCGCCCTGCACAAAGGCCAGCACCATCAGCAGCAGGCCGCCGAACAGGGTGCCAAGCCCTGCCGGGAGCCGCTGCTCTGCCTTTTTACGGCGGGCAGCAGTACGCCGTGTCGTTGATTTTCGTTTTTTTGTTGCCATTCTACTCTGTTCCCCAACTTCCCATAGACACAATAATTGATTCTACTATTGTACCACGCAAGGGCAAAAATGGCAAACCATAATGTTGTTTTTCTTGAGGAAAATGGAACGTACCCCCTCAGTCTTTGCTTTGCAAAGCCAGCTCTCCCAAGGGGACGCCTTTTGTGGTAGAGATAAACGTTCCCGTCGCCACTGAAGCCGTCCCCTTGGGGAAGGTGGCTGCGAACGGAGTGAGCAGACGGAAGGGGTAAGCCCGCCGCGAATGTTTCCGCAGGAAACCAGCGCAGCAGCTGCCGTTCGCCGTTACGACCCCTTCCCGTGAAAATGCAATGTCGGAGCGTCCGCAGACGCTCCGACATTGCTCTATAAAAATAATTTTTCTGCTGCTTATGCGCAAAGCGAACGCGGAGCGCAGTTCAAATCGCCCGGCGGGGGAAGCCGCAAAGCTTCACCCCCGCTCGATCTCCTTATACAGCCATGCCAGCGCGTCCGAAAGGCCGCCCAGCTCGTCGATCAGCTTTTCCTTTACGGCGCGGCGACCGTCCAGCACCGTGCCCATGTCCATCACCAGTTCCCCGGTGTGGAGCATCAGCTGGGTATAGCGCTTTTCCGGCATGCCGCTGTGGGCGGCTACAAAACCGGTGATGCGCTGCTGCATCTGCTCGAAGCAGTGCATGGTCTGCGGGACACCCAAGATCAGCCCGGAGTGCCGCACCGGATGCACTGTCATGGTGGCGGTGGGGACAATAAAGCTGTGCCGTGCGCTGACTGCCAGCGGGATGCCGATGGAGTGTCCGCCGCCCAGCACCAGCGTGGCGCTGGGCTTGGAGATGCTGGCGATCAGCTCTGCCAGTGCAAGCCCGGTCTCCACATCGCCGCCCACCGTGTTCAGCAGCACCAGCAGCCCCTCGATGCGGGGGTCCTCCTGCACCGCCACCAGCTGGGGGATGACGTGCTCGTACTTGGTGGTCTTTTGCCCCTGCGGCGCTTCGGTATGCCCTTCGATCTGGCCGATGACGGTCAGGCAGTGGATGACATGACCGCCCCGGCTCAGGGTGACCGTGCCCAGATCTTCGATGTCCTCTTTTTCCATCCGGTGCTGCTCTGCGGGGGTGTCTTTTGCCGTATCCATGCGCATTCTCCTTCCGTAGCGGGGTCTTTGTGGGGTCAGTATCCCCCGGCATCCGGGGAAGTATACAGGAGAAAAGAAACAAAAAAACTTTGTGAATTTTTTGCTTTTTTATAAATAGGTATTTGACATTCGCTTTTCATGCTGTATACTTTAAATAATATAACAGGATAAAACGGAACATCTCTCTGCGCGCAAAGAAGCCCCTTGCATGGCGGCAGAAGCTGCAGCGCGTTGGGCAGAAAGGAGAATTTTCCTATGAACACCCCCCAAAAAGCATCGATCCCTGTGATCAAGCGTCTCCCCAAATATTACCGGTATCTGCGCTCCTTGCAGGACGACGGCATTACCAGCATCTCCTCCCGGGAGCTGGCTTCCCAGATGGGCACCACTGCCTCGCAGGTGCGGCAGGACTTCAACTGCATTGGCGATGTGAACGGCCGACAGGGCATCGGCTACTCGGTGGAGAACCTGCTTTCCATTCTGGAAAGCCTGCTGTTCGGCAACGGCGACCGTCTGCCCACCATCCTGATCGGCTGCGGCCGTCTGGGCAAGGCTGTGAGCCGCTTTATCACCACTGATACCAACGGCTATAAGCTGATCGCCGCCTTTGATGTGGCCGAAAACGAGGTGGGCAAAGAGATCAGCGGCATCCGCATCCGGCACATTGACGAGCTGGAGGCCTTCTGTGAGGAAAACAAGCCCAAGGTGGCAGTGCTCTGTGTGCCCCGCGACGGTGCACAGCAGGTCAGCGGACGGCTGGTGGATCTGGGCATCGAGGGTTTCTGGAACTTCTCCCACTATGACCTGTCGGTGCCTTACCCCGATGTGGTGGTGGAAAACGTCCATCTGGGCGACAGCCTGATGAGCTTGGGCTACCGTCTGCGCAATCAGGAGTGACGGCATGGCAAAATTGTATTTCCGCTACGGTGCCATGAACAGCGGCAAGAGCACGGCGCTGATGCAGGTGGCACACAACTACGAAGAGCAGGGCATGAAGGTGCTTATTTTAAAGCCGCAGGTGGATACCAAGGGCGGCGGGGAGCTGGTGAGCCGTCTGGGCGTGCGCCGCAAGGCAGACCTGCTGATCCCGCCGGAGCTGGACGTGTTTGCAGCTGTGAAGGCAGCAAACGATGCCGCCGGGCCGCTGGCCTGTGTGCTGTGCGACGAGAGCCAGTTCTTTACCCCGGAGCAGGCCGAGCAGCTGTTCATGGTCACGGTAGATCTGAACATCCCGGTGATCTGCTACGGTCTGCGGGCAGATTTTTCCCTCAAGGGATTCCCGGGCTCTACCCGTCTGCTGGAGCTGGCGCACACCATCGAGGAGATGAAAACCATCTGCACCTGCGGGCGCAAGGCCATCTGCAACTGCCGCAAGGTGAACGGGCAGTTCGTCTTTGAGGGCGAGCAGGTAGCCATCGACCTTGAAAACGATGTGCAGTACGTCAGCATGTGCCCCCAGTGCTACTTCAAAGCGCGGCGGGCGTTCTACGCTGCAAAGGAAAACTGAGATACTTTTATATTATATACAAGCCGCTGCACCGTGCCGGGTGCAGCGGCTTTTTTGCGTGGAATGAACCCTCTCAGGCGCTCCCGCGCCAGCTCTCCCGAAGGGAGAGCCAAGCCGTAAGGTTTATCGCTAAAGTATTAGGTATACCGAGGAAGTTTCCGGCAGTGCTCTTGGCTCTCCCTTTGGGAGAGCTGGCAAGCCCGATAGGGCTTGACTGAGAGGGCGCACGCCGTTAGCCCTGTCGCTAAAGTTTTAGGCGCAATAAGAAACTTTCCCGCCACCGCTGAAGCCTTCACCCGCCGGGGGAAGGTGGCGCGTAGCGCCGGATGAGGGGCAGCACCCGTTAGCCCCAATACCCCTCAGTCACGCTACGCTCGCCAGAGTCTTCGACAGGCTGTATACAGACTGATATATCAATTTGCTGCATTTAGAGGGACTGATATATCAACTGGGCGAAATACGCACGTTTTTTGCACTATTGATATATCAGTTGCGGCGGGACATTTGTCTGCCTAAGGGGAGAACGGGCAAAAGAAGATGGGTGCGGACAGCAGCTGCGAAGCGTAAAATTTTACAGGCAGAACGGTAAATGTAACAGGAATTATTGAAATTTTTGCCGTTATGCCCCTGTTGCATCCCAGATTTTTATGCAAGTCATTGAAGTATACAAGTTGCACAGTTTTTCAGCGCAAGTTTATTCATTTCGGCAAGGACGTCGAATCTGTTCTGAAAACAAGGGCAATATTTGTACGTTTTTATCCTGTATCACTGTAAATTGCATCTTTCTTTTTCTTGTGGCTTTTGTTATCATAATTGTATACAAGGGGGCATGTGCAGACCCCCTGCATGAAGATGTTTTCTATTAGGAGGAGAACAAAAATGAGCAAGGCAATTTCTCGTCGTAACTTCCTGATGGCTACCGGCGCTGTCGGTGCTGCAGGTCTGCTGGCTGCCTGCGGCAGCAAGCCCGCTGCTTCTTCCACCGCTTCTTCCGCTGCTTCTCAGGCCCCCGCTGCTTCTGCAGATGAGAGCCTGGCCCTGTCTGATGGCCCCGTCAACCTGAGCATCAGCTGGTGGGGCGGCGACAGCCGTCACGCTGCTTACCAGAGCGCTCTGGAGGCTTTCCAGACTGAGCACTCCAACATCACCGTGGAGCCCACCTTCGCCGCATGGTCCGGCTGGGAAGAGAAGATGGCTGCTGCCTTCA
>OGJX01000982.1_pt1 | contig 20796 bp, 16 predicted proteins | sample 1572381 | NCBI WGS metagenome assembly OGJX01 (sample SAMEA2582085, study PRJEB24529) | metagenome | biome: Human gut stool | place: China | collected 2011
AAAAACACTTGCATTTTGTAAAATGATAGTATATAATTCATTTTGTTGTCACGACAATGGGCTTTCGCCAAGTGGTAAGGCACTGGATTCTGATTCCAGCATTTCGGGGGTTCGAATCCCTCAAGCCCAGCTTGTACCCTCGCATTTATTGCGAGGGTTTTTTGTTTAACAGGAAATTCCTATAGAAATTTTTATTGAATATACTTTCGGGCAGGTTTGCACTGCGGCTGCCCGAAAAGTATTCATCGTGGGTTATAATAATTAAAGGAGGCAGTTATGATACAATTGGGTAAAACGCAATGTCTTAATATAATAAAGAAGACTGATTTCGGTGTATATCTTGGGACAGAAGATGATAAGGTGCTTCTTCCAAAGAAGCAGGTGCCTGAAGATATAGAGATAGGAGATGCACTTACGGTATTTGTATACAGGGATTCAAGCGACAGGCTTATAGCTACAACTAACACACCTAAGATTGAGTTAGGCGGACTTGCAAGACTTAAAGTATCAGAGGTAAGCAGTATAGGTGCATTTCTTGACTGGGGACTTGAGAAGAATTTACTGCTTCCTTACAGGGAACAGACAACACACGTTAATACGGGTGATGAATACCTTGTAGCTTTATATATAGACAGGAGCAACAGACTTGCCGCAACAATGAAGGTAAGCAGATATCTTCAGACTACAGATAAGTATGTAAAGGATAGTGCTGTATCAGGAACTGTTATTGGAATTAAGCCAGAACACGGAATATATGTGGCTATTGATGATAAATATTACGGATTTATAACAAGAAATGAAATGTCAGATGATATCAAAATCGGAGATGTAGTCCACGGAAGAGTTATAAAGGTAAGGGAAGATAATAAAATAACAATAAGTATACATCAGAAAGCTTATATACAGATGGACGAAGATTCAACACTTATCTATAATAAGATAGTTGAACTTGGCGGAAGTCTTGGATTTACAGATAAGGCAGATCCGGAGGTTATAAAGAAGTATTTTAATATGAGCAAGAATGCTTTTAAGAGAGCAGTAGGAAGACTTTTAAAGCAGGAAAAGGTTGTTATTACAGAGAATTCAATAGTTTTAAAATAATAATAGTTTTAAAATAATAATAGTTCTAAAACAATATTTCTTGAATAAAGATAACTATTGTTATACAATTTAACCTGATGTGAACAATATATGTGTACATTCAGATTAGATATGCACAGTTACACATCAACTTTTATATATGCGAAGGCATTAGAAGGAGGATAATATGCAGAAAGTTATTAGTACAGACAAAGCTCCAAGTGCAATTGGACCATACTCACAGGCTATTGAGATTAATGGAATGGTGTATACATCGGGTGTTATTCCGGTTATTCCAGCAACAGGAGAAATTGCTGAGGGCGGAGTAGAGGCTCAGGCAGAACAGGCTTTTAAAAATCTTTGCAATCTTGTAGAAGAGTCAGGTTCAAAGGTTGAGAATATTGTAAAGACAACAGTATTTATTAAAGAAATGAATGATTTTGGAAAGATTAATGAAATTTATAAGAAGTACTTCAAAGAACCATTTCCAGCTCGTTCTTGTGTAGAAGTTGCAAGACTTCCTAAAGATGTATTACTTGAAGTGGAAGCTATCGCATGGAAGTAAAAAAGATTAATTGTTTTATGCCAGTATTGATTGTTTCGTATGTATTTCTTTCATCATTAGTATCATTGCTGATGGTTGTGGCAATTAATCAGCTGGGTATTCATATACCAGGCTGGGTGTCTTACGTTATCAGCGAGGCAGTCATTATTGTAATAGGGCTTATATATATTGCTGTTATGGGAATAAGCATAAAGCGTGATATGCAATATCATATAATTGCATTTAAAGATGTAATTGTTTCTATACTTGCGGGTTATATGATGATACCTATGGTGCTGTTTATTAACAACGTTTCAATGCTTTTTTCAAAGAATTATCTTGAAGCGGCATCACAGACGTTGCTAACATATCCATTTGTGGTACAGATTATACTTATGGCAGTTATACCAGCACTTGTTGAAGAATTCATATTCAGAGGCTTGTTTTATGGAACGTATAGAAAATGCGGAGTATTAAAGGGAGCTCTTATGAGTGGCCTTGTGTTTGGACTATTCCACCTTAATATTAACCAGTTCTGTTATGCATTTGTCATTGGTGTTGTATTTGCGTTTTTGGTAGAGGCTACAGGTTCTATATGGTCATCAGTGCTTGCACATTTTGCGATTAATACTTATTCAATTACGATTATACAGCTTCTTAAGATTACAGGTACTTATGATACAATGCAGGAAGCGGCTGGTGAAACAGTAGTACAGAGTTCGTCAATTTCTATGTTACTGACACTTGCTATGCTTCTTGGAGTATCGATTGGATTTATGTCGCTTGTGTATCTGTGCATTAAGAAAATGGCACAGCATAATGGAAGATGGGAATATATCGTTAATGATGTGAAATCTTTCAGAGTGCAAGAAAATGCTGCGTCAGAACAGTCAGTTCCTCAGCAGAAGATTATGACAGTTCCAGCAATCGTTACAGTTATTGCAGTTGTTATATATATGATTGTAAGTGAAATATTTTAATTGAGAAATTAAATGAGTTAAGATAATTAATAATGAACATAATTCGTATGCAGAATAATACGCCGTCAGTTATCAATAAAGATAATTGACGGCGTATTATTGGTTTAATGTATTAGATAAAAGGAGTAAGAAATATTCTGTTATATACGAATATCAATATTCTGTCCTAATTCAGGATTAACAGATGCTTCCATCATCTTAGTAAGACTATCTCCTGATGTCTCAAGAGTGTCAAGAGATTGTCTGAGCACAGCAACCTGAACATCATTCACTACATTAATTGTACTTAAGTTAGTAGATAATCCAGCTATGTCCATATATAAATCCTCTCTTCTTTGGAATAATTAATAGATTAATATAATTATAAGCACATAACAGCCATAATGCAAGGGTAAATAGCTGAATATATATAAAGATACTGCAAAAAATAGTAACAGGACAATAAGCAGGGAGGCTGGATAATAAAGATAATAAGACATAGACCAGGAAATATTGAGAATGAAGATAAAAGAGAATGTCAAAAATATTAATTTAAAATGGATATATATAATCACAGGAACATTTCTTATGGCAATTGCATATAAAAGCATATATGATTCTGCTGGAATGGTTACAGGCGGAATATCAGGAATAAGTATCATAATAAGAAGATTGTCATTAATTGCAAAGGAAAGCTGGAAGTCGGGGTGGCTTCCACAATCTGGCATACCGATATGGCTCACTAATATTATGCTTGATATTCCTTTATTCATATGGGCATACTGCAAAAAAGGCATAGATTATATTAAAGATACGCTTGCTGCTGATGTGATGCTTACATTTTTTATGGCAGTACTTCCAGCGGATACAAGAGTAGATGTAAGTTATTTAAAGACTGCCATAATTGGAGGCATAATGGCAGGTGTTGGTATTGGAATGGTATTAAGGACTGAGATTACGACGGGGGGAACGGATCTGCTTGCTGGTCTGATTGTTGAAAGAAGCAGATATTTAAGTGTGGTTGTAATTATGAATATAATTGATGCTCTTATAATAATAGCAGGGGCATTTGCATTTGGAATAAGGGTTACGATGTATGCTATTCTGGCGATTGTTATAACAACTTTTATAGCTGAATTTATTATAAGATGGCATATGAAAGTTAAGAGTTTTGGTGATGTTAGTGAAGATTGATTGAGTAAATTTGTGCAAAATACACATCAATTTAATAATTATGGTAAAAGTGATAAAAAAGCAACTGCGATATTTGGCTAATTACCATATAGCCAAGGACAGGCATTTAGTGTAGAATAAGCAGTATCAGAAAGCGTGCATACGCTTTTTATATTTTAGGAGGAAAGTTTTCAATGGCAAGTTTATCACTTAAAAATGTTTGTAAAGTATATCCTAACGGCTTTGTAGCTGTTAAAGATTTCAACCTTGAAATCGCAGATCAGGAATTTATTATCTTCGTAGGACCATCTGGTTGTGGTAAGTCTACAACTCTTCGTATGATCGCTGGTCTTGAAGAAATCAGTTCTGGTGAATTATGGATCGGAGACAAGCTCGTTAATGATGTAGAGCCTAAGGATAGAGATATCGCTATGGTATTCCAGAATTATGCGTTATATCCACATATGTCAGTATATGACAATATGGCATTTGGTCTTAAGTTAAGAAAGGTACCTAAGGATGAAATAGATAAGTCAGTTCATGAAGCTGCTAAGATTCTTGATATCGAGCACTTACTTGATCGTAAGCCAAAGGCTCTTTCAGGTGGTCAGAGACAGAGAGTTGCTATGGGACGTGCTATCGTTCGTAGCCCTAAGGTATTCCTTATGGATGAGCCTCTTTCAAACCTTGATGCTAAGTTAAGAGTACAGATGCGTGTTGAGATTTCTAAGCTTCACCAGAGATTACAGACAACTATCATCTATGTAACACATGACCAGACAGAGGCTATGACACTTGGTACAAGAATCGTAGTTCTTAAGGATGGTATTATACAGCAGGTAGATACACCTCAGAACCTTTACAATACACCTAACAACATTTTCGTTGCTGGTTTCATCGGATCTCCTCAGATGAATCTTATCGATGCTACAGTAGCTCAGGAAGGTTCACAGGCAGTTCTTAAGATGAGCGAAGAAGTTGTTATCAAACTTCCAGCTGAAAAGAGCAAGAAGCTTATCGATGAAGGTTATGTTGGAAAGACAGTTGTAGTTGGTATCCGTCCAGAAGACGTTAAAGATGATCCAGAATTTATCGCTGCTCATCAGGATACTAAGTTTAAGTCAACAATCAGAGTATATGAATTACTTGGTGCTGAAGTTAACCTTCACTATGAAATCGGTGATGTTACATGTACAGCTAAGGTTAATCCTAGAACAACAGCTCGTCCAGGTGATGAAGTTGAATTCGCTATGGATGTTGCAAGACTTCATGTATTTGATAAGGAAACAGAAATGGTAATTACTCACTAATTACTATACATAATTAGATATTTGTATTATTCAAATATAATTATTTTATAAAATTTAGAGGAAGTGTATAATTTCTATACATTTCCTCTTTTTTTTTTTGTCATTTTGCTTTACAATGATATAGTAAATGTCAAAAAGATGCGAAGGAATGGAGTATAATATGATTTCAAATCAGATTTTACAGACAACCGTTGATGGGTTAAAAGAAATATCACGAGTTGATTTATGTGTTATTGATGCAGAGGGCAAGGTTGTAGCTAAGACATTTGATAATGTTGCTGAATGTACAGCAGATGCACTTGTATTTATAGATTCACCAGCAGATAGTCAGGTGGTTAATGGATATCAGTTCTTTAAGGTTGTTGAAGATGGCAATCTTGAGTATATAATATTGGCTAAGGGAACAACTGATGATGTATTTATGTTAGGAAAGCTTGCAGCATTTCAGATACAGAATCTTTTAGTTGCTTATAAGGAAAGATTTGATAAGGATAACTTTATAAAGAATCTTCTTCTTGATAATCTTCTAAGGGTTGATATGTATACAAGAGCCGAGAAGCTTCATATTGATACAGACGTAAAGAGAGTTGTGTATATTATTGAGACTAAGCACGAGAAAGATACTAATGCATTAGAGACAATAAGAACTTTATTTGCTTCAAGAACAAGGGATTTTATTACAGCAGTTGACGAGAAGAGTATAATACTTGTCAGAGAGGTTAAGAGTAATGAAACTTACGAAGACCTTGATAAGACAGCAGAAGTTATTATAGATATGTTAAATACAGAGGCTATGAGTTCTGCCCATATTGCTTATGGTACTATTGTTAATGATATAAGAGAAGTATCACGTTCTTACAAGGAAGCTAATATGGCTCTTGATGTAGGCAAGATATTCTATAGTGACAAGAATGTTGTTGCATATAACAGACTTGGTATTGGACGTTTAATATATCAGCTTCCACTTCCGCTTTGTCAGATGTTCATAAGAGAGATATTTGACGGAAAGTCACCAGATGATTTAGATGAGGAGACATTGTCAACAATTAATAAGTTCTTTGATAACAGCCTTAATGTATCAGAGACATCAAGACAGTTATATATCCACAGAAATACTCTTGTATACAGACTTGATAAACTTCAGAAGACTACAGGTCTTGATTTGAGAGTGTTTGACGATGCAATAACATTTAAGATTGCACTTATGGTAGTTAAATATATGAAATATATGGAAAGTAAAGATACATACTAATTTGGAGGAATATTAATAATGATTATAATGGAAGATGTTACCAAAACGTATACATCTGGAGTTCCTGCTTTGAACGGAATTAATCTTCACGTTCAGAAAGGAGAATTCGTATTTATAGTAGGTAAGAGTGGTTCAGGTAAGTCAACTCTTATAAAGCTTCTTCTTAAGGAACTTGACCCAACATCGGGTAAGATATACGTTAATAAAAAGTACCTTAATAAACTTACAAGAAAGAAGTTACCATATCTTAGAAGAGATATTGGTGTTGTATTCCAGGATTTCAGACTTTTACCAGATCGTAATATATACGATAATATTGCATTTGCACAGAAAGTTGTCGAAGCTCCTAATAAGAAGATTAAGAGCAGGGTTCTTGCTATGCTTTCAATGGTAGGACTTCTTGATAAGTATAAGTCATTTCCTAATGAGTTATCAGGTGGTGAACAGCAGAGAGTTGCCATAGCCAGAGCACTGGTTAATAAGCCAGCTATATTATTGTGCGATGAGCCTACAGGTAACCTTGACCCAGCTAACTCTAACGAGATTATGAAGATATTAGATCAGGTTAACAAGCAGGGAACAACAGTACTTGTTGTTACTCATAATATGGAGATAGTTCAGCAGATGAAGAAGAGAACTATTACTATGAGCGAAGGCAAGATTATCAGTGATTTGGAAAAAGGTGGTTATTTCTATGAAGATTAGATCGTTATTTTATCATATTAAAGACGGATTAAAGAACATCTATCGTAATAGATTGTTCTCTCTTGCGTCTATAGCAACAATTACAGCGTGTATATTTCTTTTCGGTGTATTCTATGCACTTGTATCCAATTTTCAGTATATGATTCATAAGGCTGAGAATGAAGTATGTGTAACAGTATTTTTCGATGAAGGACTTACAGACGCAGATATTAAGAAGCTTGGCGATACGATAAGCCAGCGTAATGAAGTGTCAAGAATTCATTATACATCAGCTGATGAAGCGTGGGAGAATTACAAGGCTGAGTATTTTAAAGATTACCCAGAACTTGCAGAGGGTTTCAAGGATGATAATCCTCTTGCTAATTCTTCATCATATGAGATATATCTTAATGAAGCTTCAAGTCAGGCTACACTTGTAACATACCTTGAAAATCTTGATGGTATAAGACAGGTTAACCGTTCAGAGGCAACAGCAAGTGGACTTGCCAGTGCCGCAAGACTTGTTAGTTACATAACAATAGCAATTATAGTTATTCTTCTTGCAGTATCTATATTCCTTATTACTAACACAATTGTAATAGGTATTACTGTCCGTAAAGAAGAGATTTCTATTATGAAGTATATAGGTGCTACAGATGCGTTTGTTAATGCACCATTCTTCGTAGAAGGTATTGTAATTGGACTTGTTGGTTCAATTATTCCAATAGTTATTCTTAGATTTGTATATGAGAATATTATTAATTTTGTTATGAATAAGTTCTCGATACTTCAGAATATTCTTGCATTTATGCCGGTTAATGATGTATTCAGAATACTGGTTCCAGTAGGAATTCTTCTTGGTATCGGAATAGGTGCATTAGGAAGCTTCTTTGCCGTAAGAAAGCATGCTAATGTATAGCAGATAATATTAGCCAGACATAGGACTGCTGCATTGAATTATATGATTATGTATTATAAATGAAGATTATATTATGTGATTGTATATGATATGTGGAAGTCCTATTTAAAAATAAAAATGGTATCCGACAGTATAGATTGTTATGCTATTGTTAAGCGGCTGTTTGTATGCATTTTATAAATGATCTGGCTGAATGGAGGAGTTGTATGAGGAGAGCATTAGCAAAAAGGCTTATTCCATTGTTGATGGTACTTGTGCTTGTAATACCATATTTTGCAGTGTCATATTATGATGTATATGGAGATGATAAGCAGAATCTCAATGATGCTAACAGCAAGAAAAAAGATTTGCAGAGCCAGTATGAACAGACAGAGAAAATAATTGAAGACTTAAAGGCACAGAACGATGATATGATAGCTTATATTGCCCAGCTTGATGCACAGATGTCCAGTGTTGATGGCGAGCTTAATGAGGTTAATGAGCAGGTTGAGCAGATAGAGGCTGAGATAGCGGATACAGAAGAAAAGCTTGCACAGGCAGAGATAGAGGCAGAAGAACAGTATAGTTCAATGAAGCTTAGAATTCAGTTTATGTATGAACATAATGATGAAACATATTTTGCATTGCTTATGAATTCCCAGAGTATGGGTGATATGCTTAATAAGGCAGAATATATTACAAAAATCTCACAGTATGACAGGGAAATGCTTGAAAAATATAATGCTACTGTTACTTATATAACTGTCGCCAAAGCACAGTTAGAAACGGACAGGGAGACACTTGTAACCAAGCAGGAGGAGCTTGAAGATAAGAGAGCTTCACTTTCACTGCTTGAGTCAACCAAGAAGAGTGAAATGGCTTCATTACAGAAGAATAAGCAGCAGCAGGAGAATTATAAAGCTAAGATAGAAGCTGATATAAAGGCTCAGGACGAATATATTGCCAAGATAGAGGCAGAGATTAAGGCCAAGGAGAATAGTGGAAGTGCCAATGTTGTAAAATATGATGGTGGAAAGTTCAAGTGGCCTACAGAGTCAACAAGGATAACCTCACCTTATGGTGACACAGAGGGCAGAAGCTCTCCGCATAAGGGAATTGATATCGGTGCACTTAACAGAGGCGTTGCGGGTGATGCTATATATGCGGCGTATGATGGTGATGTGGTAATTGCGACATTTAGTTCATCAGCGGGTAATTATATTATGATTAATCATGGTGGTGGATTGTATACAAGATATCTGCATGCTTCAAAGCTTCTTGTCAGTGCAGGAACACATGTAACTAAGGGACAGAAGATAGCACTTATGGGAACAACTGGTGATTCTGACGGAGTTCATCTACATTTTGATGTAAGATATAACGGAAGTTATGTTTCACCTTGGAACTACTTAAGCAAATAAATATTAATAAATGCAGAGGCATATAGGTATGGACAATCAAAATAACAACATTTATTCAAATGATAATGTCAATAGTGATGATTTTAATGCTGGTGATAACATTAATGTAATTAATAATGTTAATGCAGATAATGACAATAATGCCGGAAACAGAATTAATAATAGTGCTTCGGATAATCGTGGAAATATTGGTGATTTGTATGGAATGAATGATTTAAGAAGAAATGCACAGCCGCCAAGAAAGAAGAAATCACAAGGCTTTGCAAGTGGAATGATTATCGGTGCTGTATCAGCATTTATGGCTGTTATACTTCTAATATTAAGTGTGGCAGCAGTGTGTATAGCTAAAGGCTACATTCATATAGGTGTTAATGGAGATGTATATATACAATCTGATGCAGTCACAGATTCAGACGGAATTGGAAGTGAGGTAGAAGGCAAGCTTAATGCAATTGATTCTGTGCTTGAATCCTTTTATTTTGGTGATGTAGATGATGAAACCGCCAAAGATAACATTTACAAGGCGTATCTTAGTTCATATGGTGACAAGTATACCATGTATTATACAGCGGATGAATATAAAGCCTTAAAGGAGTCAACAAATGGCAAGTTCTATGGCATAGGAGCAGTCTGCCAGCTTAGCGGTGAAGGTGGTGTTCTTCTTGTAGATGTATATGATAATGGGGCAGGTTATCAGGCTGGACTCAGGAGTGGCGACAGGGTTGTAAATGTTGATGGCAGGGACATAACAGATATGGAGCTTTCATCAGCCGTTGCACTTATTAAAGGCGACAAGGGTACATCTGTCACGCTGGAGGTCATTCGTGGAACTGAGCGACTGACATTTTCTGCGGTAAGAGATGCTGTTGAAGCAAAGACAGTGTCATATACACTTCTTGATAATAATATAGGTTATCTTTCGATATCACAGTTTGAGGAGGTAACAACAAAGCAGTTCAAGGCGGCTGTTGAAGATTTGCAGTCACAGGGTATGAAAGGACTTGTAATTGATATAAGAAACAATCCAGGTGGATTGCTTGATACGGTTGTAGGTATGCTTAAATATATGCTTCCTGACGGACTTATTGTGTATACAGAGGATAAGCAAGGCAATAGAAAAGAGTATAAAGGTCAGGATAATGATGAGTTCAATCTGCCACTGGCAGTCCTTGTAAATGGCAACAGTGCCAGTGCCTCAGAGATATTTGCAGGTGCTATACAGGATTATGGCAAAGGAACGATAATCGGGACCCAGACATATGGTAAAGGAATTGTGCAGACAGTTAAACCACTTACAGATGGAAGTGCAATAAAGTTCACGATTGCCAAGTATTTCACACCAAATGGACAGGATATACACGGAAAAGGTGTTACTCCAGATATGGTAGTGGAATATGGTACTGATGCAGATGTTGATACCCAGCTTGATGCGGCAATTAAGAATGTGGAAGCACAGATTAATTAAATATATGCAAATGGAAAATATATAAATTACAGTAAGCCTGATGGCTGATATGCAGATTGGCAGTTTGTTGAAATTTGTTGTGTATCAGCAGTCAGGTAATTTTTATCACAAAATAAAACAAATGTTCTATTTTTGATAGACAAAGGCATTTATTTGTAGTAAAATCAATATATAAGGTAAATACTATTAAATAATATTGTTGTTGACTATTTTACTATAGATTAACGAAGGGAGAATTGTTATGGAATTCAAGTTACACGCTCCTTATAACCCGACAGGAGATCAGCCCCGTGCAATAGAGAAGCTTGTGCAGGGATTTGAAGAGGGTAATCAGTTCGAGACACTTGTCGGTGTTACAGGCTCTGGTAAGACATTTACTATGGCGAACATAATACAGCATGTGCAGAAGCCAACACTTATTATCAGTCATAATAAGACGTTGGCAGCACAATTATATAGTGAGATGAAGGAGTTCTTTCCAGAAAATGCAGTGGAGTATTTCGTCAGTTATTACGATTACTATCAGCCTGAGGCGTATGTTCCACAGAGCGATACTTATATAGCCAAGGATTCTTCGATTAATGACGAGATAGATAAGTTAAGACATTCAGCAACAGCGGCATTGTCAGAGAGAGATGATGTTATTATAGTAGCGTCAGTTTCGTGTATATATGGTCTTGGTGCGCCTATTGATTATAAGAATATGGTTATATCTCTTCGTCCAGGTATGGAAAAAGACAGGGATGAAATGATAAGAAAGCTTATAGATATACAGTATATGCGCAATGACCAGGATTTTAAGCGAGGAACATTCAGGGTAAGGGGAGATGTTGTAGAGATATATCCGTCAGCTTCCAGTGGAGATGCTGTGAGGGTTGAGTTCTTTGGAGATGAGATAGACAGGATAAGCGAGATTGATTCTCTTACCGGTGAGGTTAAATGTAACCTTGACCATGTTGCTATATTTCCTAATTCACATTATGTTGTTGAAAAAGAGAAGATGGAAAAGGCGATTGAGAATATTAAGAAAGAGCTTGCAGAGAGAATAGAGTATTTTAAGAGTGAGGATAAGCTTCTTGAGGCACAGAGAATAGAAGAAAGAACGAATTTTGATATAGAGATGATGCAGGAAACAGGCTTCTGTTCAGGTATTGAGAATTATTCAAGACATTTAGCAGGGCTTCCGGCAGGGTGTCCACCATATACGCTTATGGACTATTTTCCAGATGATTTTATGATTATTGTCGATGAGTCACATATTACTATTCCACAGATAAGGGGAATGTATGCAGGCGATCAGGCAAGAAAGACGACACTTGTAGACTATGGCTTCAGGCTTCCTTCAGCTAAGGATAACAGACCGCTTAATTTTCAGGAGTTTGAGGGCAAGATATCACAGATGCTTTTCGTATCTGCCACGCCTAGCAGGTATGAGGAAGAACACGAGCTTATGAGGGCAGAACAGATTATAAGGCCTACAGGACTTCTTGATCCTGAGATAACAGTAAGACCAATAGAGGGTCAGATAGATGATCTTATAAGTGAGATTAATAAGGAAGTTGAGAAAAAGAACAAGATACTTGTAACTACACTTACCAAGCGAATGGCAGAGGATCTTACAGATTATCTTAAGGAAGTCGGCATAAGAGTCAAGTATCTTCATGCGGATATTGATACACTAGAGAGACAGAAGATTATAAGGGATATGCGACTTGATGGATTCGATGTGCTTGTTGGTATTAATCTGCTTAGAGAGGGACTTGATATTCCGGAGATAAGTCTTGTGGCTATTCTTGATGCTGATAAAGAGGGCTTCCTAAGAACAGAGACTTCACTTATCCAGACTATAGGACGAGCTGCCAGAAATGCAGAGGGACACGTTATTATGTATGCAGATACTATAACAGAGTCTATGGAAAAGGCTATATCTGAGACGGAAAGACGTAGAAAGATACAGCAGGAGTACAATGAGGCACACGGAATAACCCCTCAGACTATAAAGAAGGCAGTAAGAGATCTTATAAGTATATCTAAGGCAGCAGAAGCAGATAATTCAAATGGAAGGCTTGATGTAGATTATGAATCTATGAGTATTAAAGATCTTGAAAAGGTTAAGAAGCAGATTGAGAAAAATATGCGTAAGGCTGCAGCAGAGCTTGACTTTGAACAGGCGGCTATGCTTCGTGATAAGATGATTGAGATTAATAAGTATATTTATGAGGATAAGAAGTCAGGCAGATAGAATTAATAGCTGTTATACAAGGTTAGGCTATAAGTTCAAAAGCAATATTACGCAGTCAGAATTATAAAAAGCAGTTGCTGATTATAGAAAAAGCCTTATGTAACTGAGATGATTAAGGATTAAGAAAGAAGAAATAACGGAGAAAATAGAGTATGGAAAAAGGCGATTACAGGAATTATATAAGAATAAGAGGTGCAAGTGAACATAATCTTAAAAATATTGATGTAGATATACCAAGGGACAGTCTTGTAGTACTTACAGGTCTGTCTGGCTCTGGTAAGTCAAGTCTTGCCTTTGATACTATATATGCAGAAGGCCAGAGAAGATATATGGAGTCATTATCTTCATATGCAAGGCAATTCTTAGGACAGATGGAAAAACCGGCGGTAGAGAGTATAGAAGGACTTTCACCAGCTATTTCCATAGACCAGAAGTCAACTAACAGAAATCCACGTTCAACAGTTGGAACTGTTACAGAGATATATGATTATTTCAGATTATTATATGCAAGAATAGGTACTCCACATTGTCCAAAGTGTGGTAAGGTAATCAACAAGCAGACTGTAGACCAGATGGTTGATACTATTATGGAGCTTCCAGAAAGAACAAAGATACAGATATTAGCTCCAGTTGTAAGAGGAAGAAAAGGTGAACATAAGAAGCTTTTTGAACAGGCTAAAAAGAGTGGTTATGTAAGAGTTATTGCTGATGGCAATATGTATGAGCTTACAGATGAGATAAATCTTGATAAGAACAAGAAACATAATATAGAAATTGTCATTGACCGTCTTGTGGTCAAAGATGGAATTAACAAAAGACTTACAGACTCAATAGAAACAGCACTTAAGCTTGCAGAGGGACTTATGACAGTTGACGTTATAGACGGTGAGCCGATTAACTTTTCACAGAGCTTTTCGTGTCCGGATTGTGGCATAAGCATAGATGAGATAGAGCCAAGAAGCTTTTCATTCAATAATCCATTTGGTGCGTGTCCTGATTGTTACGGACTTGGTTATACAATGAATTTTGATGCAGAGCTTCTTATACCAGATGATTCATTAAGCATCGATGAGGGAGCTATAGTTGGTATGGGATGGCAGTCTGTAAAGGATGAGGGCAGCTTTTCAAGGGCTATTATGAGCGCACTTGCAAAGGAATATAACTTCAGTTTATCAACACCATTTAAGGATTATCCAGATGATATTAAGGATATGATTATAAATGGTACTAATGGCAGGAGTGTTAAAGTGCATTACAAAGGCCAGAGAGGCGTTGGAGAATACGATATAGCATTTGAAGGCCTTATCCATAATATGGAGAAAAGATATAGGGAAACTTACTCAGACAGTGCAAAGCAGCAGTATGAGGAATTCATGCGCATAAGACCTTGTAAATCCTGCCACGGACAGAGATTAAAGCCATCATCTCTTGCTGTTACGATAGCAGATAAGAATATATATCAGATTACGGATATGTCTATTGTTAAGTTAAAGAAGTTCTTAGATGAGCTTGAGCTTACAGACAGACAGAAGTTTATCGGTGCAGATATACTTAAGGAGATTAAGGCAAGAATACAGTTTCTTATGGATGTGGGACTTGATTATCTTTCATTATCAAGAGCTACAGGTACGCTTTCAGGAGGAGAGGCACAGAGAATAAGACTTGCGACACAGATAGGTTCAGGACTTGTTGGTGTGGCTTATATACTTGATGAGCCAAGTATCGGACTTCATCAGAGAGATAACGACAAGCTGCTTGGGACACTTATACATTTGCGTGATCTTGGTAACTCAGTTATTGTGGTTGAACACGATGAAGATACTATGCGTGCCGCAGATTATATTGTTGATATAGGACCGGGTGCCGGACGTAATGGTGGAGAAGTTGTTGCGACAGGAACAGCGGCTGATATTATGGCATGCAAGGATTCGCTTACAGGTGCATATCTTAGTGGAAGAATCAGGATTCCAGTGCCGGCGAAGCGAAGAAAGCCGACAGGCTGGATAACTGTTAAGGGTGCAAGGGAGAATAATCTTAAAAATATTGATGTTGATATACCACTTGGAGTATTTACATGTGTAACAGGTGTATCGGGTTCAGGAAAGAGCTCCCTTGTGAATGAAATTCTGTATAAGCACCTTGCGAAGTCTTTAAACCGTGCAAGATGTATCGCTGGTGACCATGATGATATTACAGGAATCGAGCAGCTTGATAAGGTTATAGATATTGACCAGTCGCCAATAGGAAGAACTCCACGTTCTAATCCTGCGACATATACGGGCGTATTTGATATGATAAGGGATCTTTTTGCTTCAACAACAGATGCTAAGGAAAGAGGTTATAACAAAGGACGTTTCAGCTTTAATGTAAAGGGAGGACGTTGTGAGGCTTGTTCCGGAGATGGTATTATCAAGATAGAAATGCATTTCCTGCCTGATGTATATGTTCCTTGTGAAGTGTGTGACGGAAAGCGTTATAACAGGGAAACACTTGAAGTCAAGTATAAGGGAAAGAGCATATATGATGTGCTTGATATGACAGTTGAGGATGCCGTTGATTTCTTTGAAAATGTGCCATCAGTCAGAAGAAAAATAGAAACTCTTAATGACGTTGGACTTTCATACATTAAGTTAGGACAGCCATCTACAGAGCTTTCAGGTGGAGAGGCACAGAGAATAAAGCTTGCTACAGAGCTTTCTAAAAGAAGTACAGGAAAGACTATATATATTCTTGATGAACCTACAACAGGACTTCATTTTGCTGATGTCCACAAGCTTGTTGATATACTTCATAAACTTGCAGAGGGCGGTAACACTGTTGTTGTTATTGAGCATAATCTTGATGTTATCAAAACAGCCGATTATATTATAGATATGGGACCAGAAGGTGGCGACAGAGGTGGTACAGTTATTGCAAAGGGTACACCGGAAGAGGTTGCCAGGGTTAAGAAGTCTTATACGGGACAGTATGTTAAGAAGTATTTATAAGGATGGTGCAGATGACGGCATTGTGGATGAAAGTTCAATGATAGAAGATGTTTAAAGTCTCTAAATTGGCAAATTTGAAAATTGCAGGTGCTGGTCAGTGTTATAAATTATAAAAACATATCTTTTATAGTTATTTTGAATAATATAAAGTGTAAAAATACGACATTTGATTGCTAGGAGAAGAAAAATGGTATCAGGCATTATATTTGATATGGATGGCGTTCTTATAGATTCAGAAAGACAGTCTAATGAGGGCTGGCTATGGGCGGCAGGGCAGCTTGGAGTGGATATGCCCATGTGGCTTATAGACAGCTTTAAGGGTGCTCCGGCAGAGCTTTGCTGCAAGTTCTTTGATGATTATTACAAGGGTGTGATAGATTATTGGGAAGCGAAGGAGCTTAGAACACAGCATGTATACAAGATAAGGGAAACAGAAGGTATTCCTGTTAAAAAGGGCGTAAAGGACATATTTGAATATATAAGAAATAATGGACTAAAGTGTGCAGTTGCTACATCAACAAGGCGTGAAAGTGCTGAGAAAACACTTCATGAAATAGGAGTGTGGGATTATCTTGATGCGGTTGTATATGGAGATGAAGTCGAACGTGGAAAGCCAGAACCAGATATATTCCTTCGTGCGGCTAAGGCAATAGGCGTAAATCCGTCAGAGGCAGTAGTAGTTGAGGACAGCATTAATGGCATTAAGGCTGGATATGCGGCAGATATGAGAGTTGTTCATATTCCTGATACAATAGCAATAGATGATGATATCAGGAAGCTTACATATATGGTATGTGCTGACCTTAATGGACTTATTGATGTTGTGGAAAGTATTAACAAACCAGTTATTAACAGGAAAAATGTTATCAATGCATTTGCAGAGTATGTAAGAAATTACGATCCATCAGATGAAAAGATAAAGCTTAAGATAGATCATACCTACAGAGTAGCAGGACTGTGTCAAAGAATTGCAGAATCATTAGGCTTAAGTGAACCGGATGTGGATATTGCATGGCTTCTTGGAATGTTACACGATATAGGAAGATTTGAGCAGATAAGGCGTTTCGGTACATTTAATGATGTCCAGTCAGTAGACCATGCAGAATTCGGGGCAGATCTGCTGTTTAAGGAAGGTCTTATAAGGAAGTTTGCAGAAGGGTATTATGAAGAATGTGAGCTTGCACGTTCAGGGAATGAAGAAGCTGAGCAGATAATAAAAAATAATGAGCACCACAATAAAGATACAGGACTTCTTGAAATGGCAATAAGACAGCATAATAAGTATCGTGTAAAAGAAGACCTCACTGAAAGACAGCGTATGTTTTGTGATATACTGCGTGATGCAGATAAGGTTGACATATTTAAGGTAAATGCAGATATTCCTATGGAGATTATATATGATGTAACAACAGAGGAGCTTAAGAATGGAATTATAACCAAAGAGGTACTTGAGAGCTTTTATAAGAAGGAAACAGTACTTAAAAGTGTAAGAAGGAGTGCAGTTGACCATATAGTAGGGCATATATCACTGCTTTTTGAACTTGTGTATAAAGAAAGTTATAGACAGGCCAAGGAACAAGGTTATGTATATAAGCTTCTTGATTTTAAGTCAGATGTACCAGAGGTCAATGCAGAATTTGACGATATGAGAAAATATGTAGACGAGTTCCTTATGGAAATATAAAGCTGTATAAATCTGAAATTAAGCGGTATAAGCATACAACAGATTAATAATAGGAGGTTGTGTTGTATGGGATTGTAATAAAGATTGAAGAATATGCTTGTCATTATACCGCTTGTTTACTATAATAAATGTATATATGAGTTGTAGATGTGTTATATATACTGATATATACTTTGAAAGCAATAGGAGAAAATATAAGACAATAAAAGCAGTAAATTACTATACATAAATTGTTATGTAAAATATCCAATTAATATATGTGTGTTATATGTATATATTATATATTATATATTATATATGCGTATGCTATATATGTATATGTTATATATATGCATATTGTGTCTGGATATTTTTTATGATTGGTTGATTAAAGTATAGAAATGCACATAAAATACATCTTCAACGCAAACTTATGATTAGGAAAGGGACAATATGAATCAGGAAAAGGTTATAGTTATTGACTTTGGCGGACAGTACAACCAGTTAGTTGCACGTCGTGTCCGTGAATGTAACGTATATTGTGAGATATATTCTTACAAAACACCTCTTGAGCAGATTAAGGCGATGAACCCTAAAGGAATTATCCTTACAGGTGGTCCGAATAGCTGCTATGAAGAAGGTTCACCTACTTGTACTAAAGAGCTTTTTGAACTTGGTGTTCCAGTACTTGGATTATGTTATGGTGCTCAGCTTATGCAGCACGTTCTTGGTGGCAAGGTTGAGAAAGCTCCAGTAAGAGAGTATGGAAAGACAGAGACATTTGTTGATAAGAGCAGCGCTTTATTTGGAGATGTTTCAGAAAAGACTATCGTGTGGATGAGCCATTTTGACTACATTTCACAGGTTGCTCCAGGATTTAAGATAATTGCACATACAGCAGACTGTCCAGTGGCAGCAGCAGAGCGTGCAGAAAAGAACCTATATGCAATCCAGTTCCATCCAGAAGTTCTTCATACACAGGAAGGTACAAAGATGCTTCACAACTTTGTGCGTGGAGTATGCGGATGTGCTGGAACCTGGAAAATGGATGCATTTGTAGAGAATACTATTAAGGAAATACGTGAAAAGGTTGGCGATGGTAAGGTATTACTTGCACTTTCTGGTGGAGTTGATTCATCAGTTGCTGCAGGCCTTCTTTCAAGAGCTATAGGAAAGCAGCTTACATGCGTATTCGTAGACCATGGTCTTCTTCGTAAGAACGAGGGCGATGAGGTTGAAAGTGTATTCGGTCCAGAAGGACAGTTTGACCTCAACTTTATAAGGGTAAATGCACAGGAAAGATATTACTCTAAGCTTGCAGGTGTTACTGAACCAGAGGCTAAGAGAAAGATAATCGGTGAAGAGTTCATCCGTGTGTTTGAGGAAGAAGCCAAGAAGATTGGTGCAGTTGATTTCCTTGCACAGGGAACTATATATCCAGACGTTGTAGAGAGTGGACTTGGCGGTGAATCAGCGGTAATCAAGTCACATCACAATGTAGGTGGTCTTCCAGATTTCGTTGATTTCAAGGAGATTATTGAGCCACTCCGTGATTTATTCAAGGATGAAGTACGTAAGGCTGGTCTTGAACTTGGCATACCAGAACATCTTGTGTTCCGTCAGCCATTCCCAGGTCCAGGACTTGGAATAAGAATTATCGGCGAAGTAACAAGCGACAAGGTTCGTATCGTACAGGATGCCGATTACATCTATCGTGAAGAGGTAGACAAGGCAGTAGAAGCCTACAAGAAAGAAAATGGCAAGACACCAGCCTGGATGCCAAACCAGTACTTTGCAGCCCTCACTAATATGCGTTCAGTTGGTGTTATGGGTGATGAAAGAACTTATGACTACGCAGTTGCACTTCGTGCAGTCAATACAATTGACTTTATGACAGCCGAAAGTGCCCAGATACCATTTGAGGTACTCCAGACAGTTATGAGTAGAATTATAAACGAGGTGCGTGGGGTTAATAGGGTATTCTATGACCTGACAAGTAAGCCACCAGGAACGATTGAGTTTGAATAATGTACACGAGCCAAGAAATGCCGAATTTACGGCGTTTCTTGGCTCGTTTTGGGTTGAGTGACAATCAAATGACAATAATTTTTTCAAAAATTATAATTCTTCTTCAGCAAAAAACTCAAAATTAACTTTTTCTGATATATTGTGTATATTAGTTGAATAAAAAGCTTCAACTTTACCTTGAATACGTTCTTTTTGCGATTTTGGGGTAACAACAACGATTACATATTCAAAGTCATGGTCGGTAGTTCTTTTATAGTTTTCGCCTAAACAATTTATATGGGAGAAAAGTTGATTTAGTCGAGCATCTGTAGGTAATATTATCCAGTATTTTATTTCAAATATTAAATCTGTATAATTCCGTTTGGAGATACCGACTATATCATATTCAACATTTCCAATCAGTAGATTTTGCTTAAGATGGTATCTTCTTGACAGTTTTGGCAGGAAATGATTAAAACACTTATCTTCTACTTCCATATATCTCACAACTTTTTCGGTTGATACTTGGGAAGCTGATTCTTGCTCAGACGTTAGTTCTTTATATGCCTTTGCTGTGCTTTCGGACGCATTTAGTTGGGTAGCATTAATTTTTTTTGTAATAGTGTCTGATTTTATTTGTTGGTCTAGTTCTTTTTGTATACCATACCATTTATAACACCCAATGATAATTAGGATGATTCCAAGTAGTATCAGAGGAATAGATATTATGGGTACTATCGTATGGATTAGATGCAAAATATGCTCATGTGTTTTAATGCTTTGTAATGATATTGCAGATAAATTGTTATAATCATTTTGACTGATGAGAATATAGTCTGCATTAAGTATATAAAGTAACACAAATATTGGGAGCGTAATAAGTACTATTCCCAATGAAACAAGAAATTTGTAAAAGCTATCGTATTGTAATTTGTCCATAGAATACCTCGCTATTCTTCATGATTTTCTGAGCTTATTGAATCTGAAAAATTATTCATATCTACATCAATATCTATAATTTGTTCATTATCTTTATCATTTAAAACACTTAAATCCCCTTTAATAAACATTTTGTATGCTCTGTTTGCAATAACTTTGGTTTCTACTAAAT
>OGJX01000987.1_pt1 | contig 20663 bp, 19 predicted proteins | sample 1572381 | NCBI WGS metagenome assembly OGJX01 (sample SAMEA2582085, study PRJEB24529) | metagenome | biome: Human gut stool | place: China | collected 2011
CTCTTTAGCCATTTTACTTTTAGATAAAATATTAAAAATGTTTTGTATTTAATTCGTTTTTTATCGAATGACTTTTGCAAGCCAACCGATGCGTTTTATAGTCTTTGTTGTATTTACCTTAGTACAGGAATCCCAATAACCACAGTGGAATCTTATTGTCCTTACCAACTTCCGTATTATAGCGGGCATAGATGGTGTCTGGATTATATCTCACTTTGTTGGTGGCATGAGCATCACAGATACGGAACTTGGTCGTTCCATCTACCATATAGAAATGGTCTTTTCCGCCTTGGTGTACTTGGTGATCTTTCCACATGGAATTGACGAAGAATGTCTCCATGATTTCCTGCTCGTCTATTTGCAGCGGGAAGATGGCATACATCAGGTTGGTATTGTGAAGCATGACCTTGGATGGTTTCTTTGGGAAGAATTGACCATCAGGATAAATCATGTTGATGAGTCTTGCATCTGCCAGATACTTGATATAGTTCATCACCGTAGCTCGACTTGTCTCAATGCTTTCTGCCAGTTGACTGACGTTTGGAGCTTTTGCACCTTCTACTGCCAGTTGATAGAACAATCTTTTGATTTTGTTTAGATATTTAAGTTCTATTTGTTTGATGAGCAATATGTCAACCTCCGTCATCATATTCATAGTCTTGAGCAAGTTCTCCGTGAAGTTGCGTTGCTCCAAGAAGAATGGATAGAATCCATGATGCAAGTAGTCCTTGAAATATTTTATCGGACTAACTTTCGGTAAGATTTGTTTTACTATGTGCTCGTGATTACGTAATATTTCATCAAGAGAAAATGCAGGAAAGTTATTGCCCGTCTGCAGATTGAGAAACTCTCTGAATGAGAAACCTCTGAGATTGTAGCTTTTAACTATTCCGTTGAGCTCGGGATTCTCCTCCTTGAGTCGCATCACGCTTGAACCGGTAAATATGATTCTCAGCTCTGGATACAAGTCGTAGCATTTTCTCAACTCCTTGCTCCAGTTTGGCTGTTTAAATACCTGGTCAATAAGTAATGTTCTTCCACCTTGGCGAACAAAGTCTCCAGCAAAATCAGCTATACCTCTTCCCTGGAAATAGAAGTTGTTCATATTCACAAAGAGACACTTGCGGTCAGTCGCTCCAAAATGTTCTTTTGCATATTGAAGGAGAAATGTTGTCTTGCCAACGCCTCTTGTGCCCTTGATACCTATCATGCGGTCATTCCAGTCAATCTCGTCCATGAGAGATCGACGTACTGGCGCATTGATATGCTCTACCAGGTATGTATGTGTTCTGAAGAATGCTTCTTCCATGCGATTCTATTTGTTCGTTTTGTTTTATGATGCAAAGGTAATCAATATTTTCTAATTTGCAAACTCAAGATAGCAAAAACTAACTTTTTTTTCATTATTTAGCACTATTCTAAGTTAAAATCCCATTTTTGGGGCTTTTTTTTCTCAATTTAGAGTGCTTTTTATTAACTTTGCAGTATGAAACTACATATATTTAATCCAGAACATGATTTGGCGCTTGCTGTCAATCAACCGAATTATACGGCTCCTCATGCTGGGAGACAACTTCGTAATGATTTAGCTTTCATTCCTGCTCTTTGGGCGGATGAAGGAGATTTCGTCATGGTGGATTCCATTGATGATGCTTATGATAAGGTAAGGCATCTCGGCTATATATATAATAAGGTGGAATTTATCACGCCAAGACAGTTGGAAGGTGTCTTCAGGGATACGATGGAGATTGATAGTATTCATCCTTGGGGATGGGATAAGGCTATCGTTTCTCAATTGAGACATTTGGGGTGCCCGGATATCATGTTGCCTACTTCTGAAAATCTGGATAAAATCAGATGCGTAAGTAGTAGAGAATGGGCTGCTCGTCATCTCCAGGATCATGTGGATTTTGTTGCTGATGTGACAAAGCTGAAAGATGTGGTTTCAAGAAAAGGACAAGCAATTATTAAATCTCCTTGGAGCTCCAGTGGACGTGGTCTCAGATATGTGAACAGTTCTTTCTCTGGTGTAGCACAAAATTCCGGTATTACCAGACTCGACAATCTGGATGATATGGAGAAATGGGCTGCTAACGTGATTCGCCATCAAGGGGGTGTCACTGTGGAGCCTTATTATAATAAGGTGAAAGATTTTGGTATGGAATTTGAAATGGTTGATGGCGTGGTGAAATACTGTGGATTATCTCTGTTTCAGACCATCAAGGGGGCTTATGCGGGTAATATCCTTGCTTCAGAAGAAGAGAAAGAGGAAATTCTTGCTTCTTATGTTTCCTTAGATGAATTGGCTCAAATACGTCAGCATATCATAGAAACCCTTCAACCGGTTCTGAAATCTATCTATAGCGGACCTTTTGGTGTGGATATGATGATTTATGCGGATGATGAACGAAGATTGCAGATTAATCCTTGCGTGGAATTAAATCTTCGTCGTACGATGGGACATGTTGCTTTGTCATTAGGAGTATCCGAAAAAACGGCCGGACATATTATGCAGGTTGGTTTTGATGGTAACAAACATCGCTTGCGGGTTTTACCTGGATTGCCTTCTGAATCTGCTCCTTATCATTAAAAGTACTATTATTTATATACAAACAACTTAAGACATGAAAACAAAATTAATCTATCTGCTGTTAGCTTCAGCTTTGGTAGGTGGTAGTTCGACAGTTTTTGCTCAAAAGGCTCAATCGGCTTCCCCTTATGTTTCTCAGGTCTGGAATCCAGACTTAGGTAATGGCATGTATAAAAATCCTGTCATCAATGCGGATTACTCTGATCCGGATGTGGTTTGCGTTGGTGATGATTATTATATGACAGCCAGCAGTTTCAACTGTATCCCAGGCTTACCAATCTTGCATAGTAAAGACTTGGTGAATTGGGAAATCATCGGTCATGCTGTTACGAAACTTCAACCAGAGAGTGAGTTTGATCAGCCTTCTCATGGTAACGGGGTATGGGCTCCATGTATCAGTTATCATAATGGTGAGTTCTATATTTATTGGGGCGATCCTGACTATGGCGTGTTTATGGTCAAGACGAAGGATCCTGCCGGAAAATGGGATGATCCTGTATGCGTGATTCCTGGTAAGGGAATGATTGATACGTCTCCTCTTTGGGACGAAGATGGTAGAGTTTATCTCGTTAATGGTTGGGCTAATTCCCGCAATCGTTTTGCCTCTGTTATTACTGTTAGAGAATTGAATGCTGATGGTACCAAGGCTATCAGTGATCCTGTCATCGTTTTTGATGGAAATGGAACGGAGAACCGTACTTGCGAGGGACCTAAATTCTATAAGAGAAACGGCTGGTATTGGATTATGTTCCCTGCTGGTGGCGTACCTACAGGTTTCCAGGTGGCTATGCGCTCTAAATCACCTTTCGGTCCTTATGAATCTAAGAAGGTTCTGGCACAGGGAAAGAGTCAGATTAACGGCCCTCATCAGGGTGGATGGGTTCATACTAAATATGGAGAGGATTGGTTTGTTCATTTCCAGGATAAGGAAGCTTATGGACGTGTCGTCCATCTCCAACCTGTTACCTGGAAGGATAATTGGCCAGTGATTGGCAAGGTTCCGGCAAAAGGTTATTGTGGTGAACCGTATGAGACTTATAAGATGCCTAAAGCAAGTACTCATGTGAATGTGAATCCTGTTGAGAGTGATGAGTTTAATACTCCAAAACTTGGTTTGCAATGGCAGTGGCACGCTAATTACCAACAGCAGTTTGGTATGCCTACTTCCTGGGGTGTGTATCGTATTTATACCCATAAGAGTGATGAAACCATTTGGCATACTCCCAACCTCTTGCTCCAAAAAACTCCTGCTGATAATTTTACGGCTACTGCAAAATTACAACTGACAGCTAAAGATCAGAATCAGATGGGTGGTATTATCATGATGGGATTGGACTATTCTGCTTTGGTTGTAAAAAGAGTAGGGGATGAATTCCAGTTGCAGCAGATTACCTGTCATAAGGCTGACAAGAAGGGAACTGAAGCTGTGAAGGTGCTTGCCACTTTTGCGCCGACTTCCGCTGATAAAATTGATTATCAGCCTGCCTTGCATCATTCTTCTTATCTCCGAATGGTTGTTAAGCAGGGAAAGGTTAATTTCTACTTTAGTAAAGACGGAAAGTCCTTTAAGAAGGTAGGTGACGAATTTACAATGCGTGAAGGTAAATGGATTGGAGCTAAAGTCGGAATGGTTGCTCAAGAACCGGCTGGTAAGACCAATCGTGGTTGGATAGATGTAGATTGGTTTAGAATTACCAAATAATCTGCTTATAACTGCAGAGCATTTTGAAATCTATATAAAATATAGAATCTTTAGAAAAAGATAAAGGATGAGTGACTTCTCAGTTACTCATCCTTTTTTTTGATTTCGCTAAATCAATTTTAGTTCTTATAAGTATGTACTTATTTAATTTATAAAATTATTATTTACTTTTTTACTAACCCCTGATTATACTTCTTTGAGTAGGTCATCGAGGAAGGTATCTAAGTCATGATCTAAATCTTCCATCAGATCACCACCCACAATAATCGTATCATCATCTGCCAGATAGAGTTCTCCAAGATGCTCTTTGTCATCATCTTCGAGGACAAAACTGTATGGCTTGAGAATTCCCAAGTTATCAACGATAGCTGTGTTCTTTCTCAAGATGTTTCTCAAACACTTGGCAACTTCCTCATAGAAATTTTCGTCTTTGTTGTCTATCCATTGTTCAACAACGCAGCGAGTAATCTCCTGTTCGTCGTCATTGAATGCCAACAATTCTCCACTATCCTGAGAACATCTTACATGAATATCTGTAAGAACAGAAGTTTCATTGAGTTCTTGAGGTGGAAACTTTTGAGCTATCTTCTTGATGAATCGCTCAACTTGCTGAAGTGTTTGTTCTGTTATTTCCATGTCGTTTCTGTTAGCGTTATTGTCTGGCATGATATTGATGTTTGTACTTTTATGTACTTATAAAAAGAGAGGGGTCGCTCGATGATGTGATGAAACTCTGAACTTTCACAAGTTTGAGAGCTCTCCGTCTTTGTAATCCACTGGCTTTACAGCTTAGTCGCAAATGCGATTTATATGGCCCGCCATCAACAAGAGAAGTCTTCTCGGTTTCACGATTTAATATGAAGAGTAACCCGATCGAACCGATACGACCCCAAATATTTTTATTCATTTGTCATGTCTTACATTTGCAAAGGTAATGCTTTCTTATGAAATAACCAAATATTTTCTCATTTTTTTATTTGCATTCTTCAATTTCTTTCCAGATGCTTTCAAATGTTCTTCTTAATTCTTCTTTGTTTTCTATAATACCCCTCAGTTCCTTTAATGCTTTTTCATTGGGTGAGTTGGGTATCCAGAGTTTGATATACCCATTGTTGGAGTATTTTTCTTCCATGTGCTGAGAGAATCTGAGCCATTGTTCTTCTTTATCTTTCTCTGCGTAATTTTCTCTTCCATATTGAATAGCTCGCAGGAAAATTTCATGAGCTTCGATATCTCTGTCTGCCTCTGCTACGATTTTCCCATAAATACTTCGGGGTTGTCTGCTGGAAGATGCTCGATGATCTTCTACAGCTTCTTTCATGATTTTGATTTGCTCTGGCTTGAACCAACGCTTCAATCTTTGATCACTCTGGAGTATCTTACCACTTGTGATATGGTGTATGGCTCTTGGTCCTTCCATTCCTAAATCATGATATGCTGCTATCACATATACCATGTTTATGTCTGCACCTGTCACTTCTGCCAGCTTGATGGAGTTTTTGATAACTCTATTCACGTGGCGTAAGCCATGACTCGTTCCGAAAGCATTGTAACGTGGAAGAATCTGTAGCTCAATGAATTCCATTATTTCAAGATTTACCTGTTGTTTCATAAGCTTTGTTATATAAATATTACAGAAAGTATGGCTGCAACTGATAGAATGCCAAAAACTAAAATGTTACGGGCTGTCAAGCCGAGTACCTGATTTAATTTTGCTCCCTTGTTGATTCTTTTCATCTCTTGATAGGATTGCCGGTGTAATATGATATATATAAGGTATATAGCATATGTCGGAATGAACTTGTCGGTTTGATATAAATCGAAGAATACGAGGATGATCATGATACCTGCAGCGGTGTATCCTATTGATTCGTATAGCCTTCTTGTCTTGCTTTCTCCCAAACGTACTGCAAGGGTTATCTTGCCGTTGCTCCTGTCATTGTCAATATCTCTGTAATTGTTGACTATCAATAGTGCGTCTATTGCTAAGCCGCAGGCTATGGATGATGCGATCACTTCACCTGTTGGAATTTGTTGGTGGAGAGGCATGCAGACGTAGTACGTGCAGCATACAGGAATGATTCCGAAAAACAGAAGTACTAAAATATCACCCAATCCGTGGTAGCTGAATAATGTGGTGTAGAGAAAGCAAAATACGACACATGCTATTCCCACCATCACCATTTCCAGTCCTCCGTATAATATAAGCGGTATTCCTGTCATACATCCCAAAAGGGTTGTAATGAGGATTCCCCACACCATAGCGTCGGATGTTATCCATCCTTCCGAACATGCTCTTTTAGGACCTAATCTCGTCTCGTCATCATTACCTTTTTTAAAATCAAAATAGTCGTTGACAAGGTTTGAATCAATCTGCATGATCCATGCAAATAGCAAACATAAGATTGCAGGAATCCAATTGAATTGTTCGCTTGTATTTCGCCAGGCGAATGCAGTTCCTATCATGACAGGAACTGCAGCCGCTGAAAGCGTCTTGGGGCGTGTTGCTAAAAGCCACGCTTTTACAGAATTCGTTTTTACCATTTTATTAGTTAAAGAAATTCCAACTTACTCCAAATCTGAATACCCTTCCATTGATAGGGTAGTGAGGTGTCAAGAAATAATTTCTGTCTCCCTGTCCGGCGTTGATGTGACTCATCATGACAAAGAAACGGGTATGCTTGATGAATGCATTGGCATAGACATTGACTATCGGATAATTGCCTACCTTTACGTTCTTGTCACCATTTCCCTGGACAACATATTGTCCCATATATGGAGAATAGTCGGGTGCTGTGTAGCTCGTGAAATATCGGGCATCTGCACCTAAGTCTATATGCAAAACTTTTGCGATAGAGAATTTGATATATAAATTGGTGTAGATATCCAAGTCTGGTACCGGTACAACTTCTTCCTTGCTTGAATGCTGGTATGTGACTACGTTTTCCCAATTCAGTATGCCCAACTTAAAGTCCTGTTTTAATTGTGCAGTAAGTAAATTGATAGGACTTGAACTCTGCATAGGCGTTACTGTAACGCCAGTTCTCAAACCTTCATCGGTAATGGTATAACTCTGACTCAAATAAGTATAATTCTTGATTTCGTCAACGGCAACACGTAACGAAGTGCGAGTCTTGTTGAATCTTAATGTTCCCATGATGCGGGTATGAATGATCTTGTCGAGATCGTTTTCCCACCAGAGGTGTCGAGAATGATACTTTCTATAGTAAAAAGATGGATTCTCGCGATGGAAGAAAGCATCTCCAATAATCGAAAGTGTATCTCCAAGGAAAGGGATATTTACATCCAGATTTCCATCTACTGCCAAAGTACCCGCATCTTCGCCTGCGATTCCTATTTCCGCAATGGCATTATAATGTAATAGCTTTCCTTGTTTTTTACTGAGTTGACCACCAACACTGAAGGTGTGCTCGTTATATTTCTCTATACCGCCATCCATTGTAGGCAAGTCGAAGTGGCGCATGTCGTAACTTGCAAAAGCTTTGATACCTGCTTTGGCCCATTTGCTGAAGCCCTCTAAAGTAGCTAATGCAAAGGTATTCTTCATTTCCCAATGGCGGGTCTTGTCGTATATAGAGTCTCCTGTCAACTTACCCACGTTATAGTATTCGTTTAAGTAAAAGTTCGCAGGGGTCTGATAAGCAGTGTATATACGCTTGTAATTGTCAAACTTGAGCGTATGGATAAAACTTGTGACTGGTACGTACTCAGTTTTATAGAACAATGAGTCTTCCTTGGCCTTCTTTTGGATGGCCAATAAGCTATCAGCAGCAGCTTTACCGTTGACTGCTATTCTGGTTGTATCTGTTTTCAAAGTGCCAGCATTAGCTTCCATTGCAGGTTCGTTGCCTGCAATTTTAGCACCTTCTGGTCTTCCGGAATATTTAGTTTGTTGTGCTTTATCAAATTCCTTTTCGTCAAATTTCTTTCCGGCTTCTTTCGCCTTTTTTCTTGCCTCTTCTTTTGCGTCGTTTTCTGCATTATCTTTTGCAGATTCCATAGCGAATTTTTTAGCCTTGATTTCCTCTTCTGTCATTTTTACTTTGCGTTTGAAACCTAAGCTATAGCGATGAGATAAGAAGATATGCTGATTATCGTTTCTGTTCCAGTTCTTCTCTAAAACCGTTGGAATTTCGTTTTCAGAAAATGTTTCTTCGAAAATTTCCGGGTGCTTGATATAGTCATCGTCTGTAATACCTCCATTCTCTGTCACCTTCTGGTGGAGGGTACTGAGAAGCAAATGTGCCTGATATTGGTTACCAATGTAGGAAGCCCACATGGTATATTTGAAGTGACTGGTACTTTGTGCGTTATAGTAACCACGTCCGTATTTGTAGTCGAATTTGAATCCTGCTCCCAATCGCTTATTGGCATTGATTGCAAAGATGGCATGGAAATCGTCCTCACCATTGGTGCGATTACCACATGAGTTGAGTGTGATGTTGGTGATTGGTGAGTATGTGTTGGTGAAATGAAAATCGCTGACAGGCGTATTGAAATATGAATAAGGTTCTGTGAAAAGGAATTGCCCCTGAGTGTTTCTGCGATCAATAAAAATACGTCCTATTCTCGGAGAACCCATGTTTCCTAAGGTGTTGTATTCTCCGCGAAGTCCTTCTGTGAAAGTGGTATTCATATACATATGCTGAAGTGTATCTACTACAGCATCTTGCTGGTCGCCGAATCTTTCATCTACCGTCCAAACTTTAATTCCTTTTGGTATTTCCTGGTTGGAGCCGAGTGAATCTGTACTTATTCTTCTTTCGGAAGCTGGGCGGAAATCTCCATCTTCATTGATTGAGTTAAAATCAGTTTGTGCTGCAACTGAGGTAGTTGCAGCACAAAATATCATTGTAGTGAATATTTTATTCATTATGTAGGTATTCATTTACTACTTTCTTATTCCTAATATATGGTTTTTTCCTGATTCTTGAACAGACAAAACCGAATATCATTTCTTAAAACCTTATGTTATTTCTTAAATAGTCTGAGACAGACTTCAATAATTTTAAGAACAACTCCTACAATCAGTACAATGGTACTTGCAGTTTGATATTCTGTTTGAGTCCAAAGAATGAGTCCGATGACAGCCAAAAGCATGAATGTAATGTTGAGCTTGTTTCGAACTTTCAGCATCTTGTCTCTTCCATCATAGTCTATGAGGCGTCGCTGACGATGTTGGGGTCTGACGGCATAAGATGTCTTTGTTTCGTTATTCTCGTTGGATTCAGTTTTTACTGTATCCTGTATCTTGTTATCTTCTTGCATTTTGAAAGAATTGTTTTAAACAACTTGAAAGTTAATTTTTAACTAATGCTTTTATGTCGCTGAATATCTGATCCTTACGGTCAATAGTTCTCTTGCGGAATTTGCCAAAGATGCGTGCTAATCCATTCTTTTTCTTATTGAGTGCATAGCGATCAGAAATTACATTTTCTGCTGGCTCCTTAAAACCAGTAGAGCGTCCTTCTTCATAATTATAGATGATTCTAGACAATGTAACGGTCAAAGAGTTATCTGCAATTTGTGCAACCAACTGATATCTGAATTCAGTTCGGTCGAGGGAAAGGAATGACTGACTGAAAACAAGCCATTCATCCATGGTATTTGCTATGATGTTCTCTTTTGGATTGACAAGTGCAACTCTGCTTGCTATATTATTCTTGTCTTGTGTCAAATTGCTGAAGTAATTGTACACAAGATCATAAATCTGTTTTGCAGATTTCCCGTTAGCATCTGTTTGCATGGTAAATTCGATTTTACCATTTTCATCAGTTGGTATTGCACCCTCCAAATACTTTGGGTCGTCTTTCAGTGTAACACCATTTTTAGTAACCGTTTTCTTGGCAACTTCGTTTTGCTTTTCTACTTTAGGGACAATCCAACCTTGGTTTGTCTCTGCAGGTGTGGTGTTGCTTTCGACATTCTTTTGCTGATTTTTGACTACAATAGTTTTACCATTAATTGTAGTAGATGCTGGCTCATTTGCAATGGATGGTTCCAGTTCTTTATCTGTACCTTTCGCTTTTTCAGCGGCAGCCTTTGCTTCTTCAACTGCTTTCTTGGCTTCTTCCAATTGTTTTTGAGCTTGTTCCAACTTTTGTTCTGGTGTCAAAACTGTCTGTGCTGACATCATCAAAGGGAGAAACATGAATATGGTGAGAAATACTTTCTTCATGATTATTTTGCTTTTAGAATCTTTTTCCGCTCAGTTAATGGCGAAAACAGAATGGTTATAAATGATATGTGCGGAAGATGAGGGATTCAAACCCCCGATACCCCGTAAGGGGTATACCGGATTTCGAGTCCAGCGCATTCGGTCACTCTGCCAATCTTCCATTCTCTGGTAATTTAGCATGATATATATTCATTCTTACCTTTAAACATTGCAAAGATAGTGTTTTTTGATGTTATAGCAAAATTTATGACGTATTTTTTAACAATATTAACCTCAGTTTCTTAGTTGTTCATTCAATGGACAAGTTCAATTGGTGTTTTGGATCATATTGTAAAAGATGAAGGGGTGGTATTTTTCGGAGATACTGTTGCTATTTGACTTGTTTACTGGAGCTATTTGACTTGTTTTCTGATGCGAACTGACTTGTTTCTTGGTGCTAACTGACTTGTTTCTTGGTGCTAACTGACTTGTTTCCTGGTGCTAAGTGACTTGTTTCCTGATGCTAACTGACTTGTTTCCTGGTGCTATCTGACTTATTTATTGTTGCTGTTTCCCTTTATTTCTTGAATTTATAATCTATGATTCTGATTTGTAAACATAAAAATCCCCTCCTGGAAAGCATTTGATTGTCTTTCCGGGAGGGGAATTATTATATTCGGTAAATAAATCTATTATTTGATCATATCAACGCTGCGCTTCAAGAATGCTTCGAGACCTGCGCCCTTTAGCATACCGTTTTGCAGCAAAGCAAGGTCAATCAGTTGGTGAACAATATTGTTGTCCTTGGCGTAATTGCCTATGATTTCATCGCGCTTACCTTTTTCATCGCTGATAGTCTTTTCGGTTTGATGAACATCATCCTTTTCCTGCTGGGTAATCTCCTCTGGTTTCTTCTTGGTCTGTTCCTGATGAAGAACTGCCAATCGAGCCTCCTGACCCTTGATCTCTGCCAAAATAGGCTTGAGTGCTTCTGCAGTATTGCTTTCTGAATCAGCCAAAACATTCTTTATCAGAGTATGGTCTGAGTTCAAGATGATGGTGTAGCTGTCAGGCATCTCACCATAGAAGTTCATACCTTGCTGGAACTGACTCATGGTCTTCATTCTTCGCATCCACTCGTTTTGTGTGATGACTACCGGTTTGCTGTTCTCACCCAAAGCTTGCACTTCAACGGTGAATTCCGTTTTTTCTATCTTAGGAAGTTGTGAACGGAATACTTGTGTCAGATTGTCGGTCTGCTCATGATTGAGGTCTGTCTTTTTGGCATCTTCTTTCACGATAAGGCGCTCAATTGTATCAGAATCAACGCGAACAAAACGAGATTTCTCAAACTTTTGTTCAAGCATGTTCACCATTGGAGTATCCAGCTGGCCATTCATCAAGAGCACAGAATATCCCTTGTCCTTTGCAGCCTCGATATATGAGTACTGCTCCTCTTTGTTGTTGGCATAGAGATAAATCAGGTTGCCTTCCTTGTCAGTCTGATTGTCCTTGATAACGGTCTTATATTCGTCAAATGTAAAGTACTTGCCATCTACGTCCTTAAACAAGGCGAAGTCTTTAGCTCTATCATAGAAATCTTCCTTAGACAACATACCGTAGTTGATGAATATCTTGAGGTCATCCCATTTCTCTTCGTATTCCTTGCGGTTTTCCTTGAATATAGAATTCAGACGATCTGCTACTTTCTTTGTGATATAGGTAGAAATCTTCTTGACGTTGCTGTCGCTCTGTAAGTAACTGCGGCTTACGTTCAATGGAATATCCGGTGAATCGATGACACCATGAAGCAAGGTAAGGAACTCTGGTACGATACCATCGACTTGGTCTGTCACAAATACCTGGTTGCAATACAACTGTATCTTATTGCGTTGCATGTCGATACTGTTCTTGATACGTGGGAAGTAGAGAATACCAGTCAGGTTGAATGGGAAATCTACATTCAGGTGAATCCAGAACAGAGGCTCGTCGGACATAGGGTAGAGGGTACGATAGAAATTCTTGTAGTCCTCGTCTTTCAATGTACTTGGAGTCTTAGTCCATAAAGGTTCTACATTATTAATAATGTTGTCTTCCTCTGTTTCGACATTTTTTCCATCCTTCCATTCAGTTTTCTTTCCGAATGCCACAGGTACGGCCATGAACTTGCAGTACTTGTTCAGCAATTCCTGAATCTTGTTTTTCTGCAGGAATTCCTTGCAGTCATCAGCTATGTGGAGGATAATATCCGTACCTCTCTCGCTCTTTTCTGCATCTTCAATTTCGAATGCAGGAGAACCATCGCAGCTCCATTTTACGGCTTTAGAGCCTTCTTTGTAGCTCTTGGTAATGATTTCCACCTTGTTGGAAACCATGAAAGAAGAATAGAAACCGAGTCCGAAGTGACCAATGATAGCATTGGCATTCTCCTTATATTTATCAAGGAAATCAGTAACACCTGAAAAAGCTATTTGATTGATGTATTTATCTATTTCCTCTTCAGTCATTCCGATACCATGATCGCTGAAGGTCAATGTACCAGCATTCTCGTCAAGAGAAACTTTTACTGTAGTGTCTCCAATTTCTCCCTTGAAATCACCTTGAGCAGCAAGTGTTTTCAACTTTTGTGTGGCATCTACTGCATTTGACACCATCTCACGGAGAAAGATGTCATGGTCTGAATAAAGAAACTTCTTGATGACAGGAAAAATATTTTCTGTCGTTACTCCAATATTACCTTTTTGTGCCATAATTATATGTTTTAATTTTAAATTTACTATTCTTATCTTATGTTTTTGTGTTTGCCACTTACAAAAGGCGTGCCAAAGAGTGATTAAATGTTTCTTATTGTATTTGAAATGTTTCATTTATGACTTTTTGGCTCAAATTATTTCTTATAAAATTTGGTTGCTTTGTTTTTTTTATTACCTTTGCAATCAATTTAATGATAAACTTTTGAAACAACACAATCATGATGCAACAATTTCAATCTAAATCCGATTTGATCGCTGACTATTATTCTCAGCACTACGAGGAAGTGAAAGCTTTCGTTTCTTCCCGATTACAATATGCAGATGATTCTGAAGATGTCGTTCAGAATATCTTTCTGCGCCTCTTGCAAATGGACAAAATGATATCTTCTGTCACTTTGCCTTGTTTGGTATATACGGTTGCCAGAAATTTGATTTGTGATTATTGGCGTCATCGTCAATGTGTATATGATTATGAACATTTTTTCGTGAACTCTCATGCTTCTCGAATTTGCACTAATATGGGTGAATCAATCTATTCGGTCCAGCAAATTAACGAATTGCTTGAACGTGGAATTGCTCGCTTAAGTGAAAATCAACGTAAGATTTATCGGATGAACGTATGCGATGGAATGCAGATTAGTGAGATAGCAATCAAGTTGGATGTTAAATATAAGAATGTAGAAAATCGTCTTTGTGCTGCTCGTAAAGAGGTTAGGAAATATATGAAGTGTATGTTGGCTTAATTGGTGATTTAAATGAAAGATGTTGCATTCATATAAAAATAGGAGAAATTATCATCTTATAAGTGATAACTTCTCCTATCTTTTTGTAGCTGTTGCCACAAAAGCATTGAGACAACGTAAATTTCTTTGTTTAGCTAATCATAAGTTAGTTATACCAAATTTCTCCGCCCATTACGTTTTGGGTCATTAACACAGTTTCTTGAATAGGTGATGCGATTTCTACATACTCACCATAGATCTTAGCATTTTCTGTTTTCATTTTCTTTAGGCTTTGTGATTTAATAAATGTTTATCTTTGTACTTATACTTTGTCTTAAGAAAACAAACATGTTATCTTTAAGACATTGCAAAGTTAATCATTATTTTTCAGATTATCAAGTATTTACCGCATTTTTTTACGTTTTTAACAGTATTATTTTTCTTTTGGCATATTTATGCGTCTTTTTTGTATTTTTGCTGAATTTAGTATATTTTATGATTCTGGATAAAAGAAAAGTAGGTGCGTCATAAGCCGCATCATGTAAACTAAAAAAGTCCCACAGACTTTAAATATTTACATAGATATTTATGGCGGAAAGACCACATCTGTGTATATCTGTAAATCTGTGGGACTTGTGCTATTAGGCTATCAGCCCGTGCTAATCTTGCCTGTTACTTAACTTTTATCCTTTGCGTGGTGCATTGTGGAGTATTTCCAGAAGATGATCCCATACCATCTGCACAGTTGGGATATAGAGTGCTTCCTGTGGAGTGTGTACTTCTCGGAGAGTAGGACCAAAGCTAACCATGTCCAAATCAGGATATTTTTCTGAGAAGAGGCCGCATTCCAGACCTGCATGAATACCCTTGACTAATGGTTTCTTTCCGAAAAGTTTTTCGTAACTCTTGACGGTGATTTCCGTGAGTTTGCTATCTGTACGCATTTTCCATGCTGGATATTTGTCGCCTACAGTAATTTTAGCTCCAGCCAGCTGGAAGGCAGCTTTCACAGTATTGGTCATGTTTTCCAGATTGCTCATCACATTACTGCGTTGTGAAGCTACGATGTCAATAGAGTTGTCTGTAGTTATCACACTTGCAACATTGCTGGAAGTTTCTACCATCCATGCAATAGCTTCATCCTGGCAGGTTGTCAACGGACCGTTATCTACTGCTTGTAAAGCCATGATGAACTTTTCTGCTATTGCTTTTTCGATGACAGGAGATGATTCTGCAGATTCCATATTGAAGACCATATCCTTTTCTGTAACATGGAATTCTTCTTCAACTTCTGAGGCAAAGATGTTCCAGTCTATACGAACCTGTTCTTTTACCTCATTCTTGATAGCTAATACGACCTGACCATCACGAGGGATGGCATTGTGCATCTTACCACTATTGAAGTTGACTAATCTGATGTCGCCGTTAAACTTTTCCATCTCCAAATACAGGAAGCGGGCGAGAAGTTTGATGGCATTGGCGCGCTTCTTGTTGATGTCATCACCAGAGTGACCGCCATTTAAGCCTTTCAGATTCAATTTGATGAAGAAGTAACCAGCAGGAGCTTGTTCGCGTTCAAATTCAAACGTAGCGTGAATGGTTTGTCCACCAGCACAGGAAACGAAAATCTGTCCTTCATCCTCAGAATCCAGGTTGATGAGCATTTTGCCAGTCATAAAACCTGCCTCCATGCCATGAGCACCTGTTAAGCCAGTTTCTTCATCGCGTGTAAACACACATTCAATAGGACCGTGTTCGATCTCATTGCTGTCGAGGATAGCCAGTTCAATTGCGCATCCAATTCCGTCGTCAGCCCCCAGAGTAGTACCCTTAGCTTTTAACCATTCGCCATCTATATAGGTCTGGATAGCATCCTTGGTAAAGTCGATATCAACATCTACCAACTTGTCGCAAACCATATCCATGTGACTCTGAAGAATGATGGTTTCTCTGTCCTCATATCCAGGTGTAGCAGGCTTTCTGATGATCACATTGCCCGTTTTGTCAACGTTGGTTTCAAGATTTCTGCTTTCGCCAAAATCTTTGAGGAACTCAATCATCTTTTCCTCGTGCTTAGAAGGACGAGGTATTTGATTGATTTTTGCGAATTGCTCGAAAACGCATGATGGTTTTAACTCATTTTTTTCCATATCAATATGTTTTTATATTATTGTTGTACTATTAATAACTTACTTTTTTTAGAAAAGAATGTTATTTTATTTATAATTACTTACTATTTCTGGCTTTTTATTTGGGATATTCCCCAAAAAATATTACCTTTGCATCCAAATGTGCTAATTAAAGCACTGCAAAATTAATAAAAATGGTAAAGATATTCCTATTTAGTGTGTTAATAATTGCTATTTGTATAGCATTGTTATCAGTTAAGTTGATTTTTAGGAAGAACGGAAAGTTCTCTTCCCAGCATGTGCATGATAATCCAGGCTTGCGCAAGCAGGGCATTCATTGTGTCATAGATCAGGACAGAGAGGCTCGTCAGGCAGGAAAAGCATATTAAGTAATAATAAAATTATAGAAGAAATGAAAAAGAACATTTTGGGGTCAGTGGCATTTGCTGCTATGGTCGCTTTGTCACTAACATCTTGCAACAAGTCACAGCCACAGGTTGAAGCTAAATCTGAAAGTAAGGCTCCGGCTGAGTTAAAGATTGCTTATATTGAGGTGGATTCTATCATGACTCAATATAAATTCGCAAAGGAGTATGCTGCAATTCTTGAAAAGAAGAGTCAGAACATTCAGGCTACTCTTGCACAGAAGCAGCAGAACTTGCAGGCTGCCGCTGCTAATTTCCAGCAGCAGATTCAGCAGAATGCTTTAACTCGTGAGGCTGCTGAGCAAAGACAGGCTGCTATACAGAAGCAGAATAATGATTTGCAGGGATTGCAGCAGCGTTTGAGCAACGAGTTTGCTTCAGAACAGGAGAAGTACAATAAGGCTCTTCATGATAGCATCGCTAATTATCTGGCAAGATATAATAAGGATAAGAAATATAGCATTATCTTCTCTAAGAGTGGTGACAACTTGCTGTACGCAGACAAGGCTTATGATATTACCAATGAAGTAATCTCTGGTCTTAACAAGGCTTACAAGAGCACACTCCCTGCTGCAAAGAAGTAATATTATTATGTTAAGAGACGAGCGGTATCAATTTGTGTTGGATTACTTTCGGCAATCCATGCCACATGTAACCACGGAGTTGCAGTTTGGTAGTGCATTTCAGCTTTTGGTGGCAACCTTGCTTTCGGCTCAATGTACAGACAAGCGTATCAATATGGTTACACCTGCTCTTTTTGCCCATTATCCTGATGCAAACAGAATGGCTCAGGCTGAGGAGGATGATATCTACGATCTGATTAAATCAGTCAGTTATCCTAATGCCAAGGCTAAGCATTTGGTGGAAATGTCACGTAAACTTGTATGTGATTTTAATGGAGAGGTTCCTTCCGAAATGGCTCAGTTGGTTACTCTTCCTGGTGTAGGGCGAAAGACTGCAAATGTGATACGGGCAGTTTGGTTTGGTAAGGCTACGATGGCTGTTGATACACACGTTTATCGCGTAAGTCACCGTTTGGGATTAGTTCCTAAAACCGCTGATACTCCTCGTAAAGTAGAAGATTACCTGATGAAGCATATTCCAAAGGAAGATATTCCTAATGCTCATCACTGGTTACTCCTGCATGGTAGGTATGTTTGTAAAAGTGCTAATCCAGATTGTGGTAAGTGTCAGTTTACAGATATCTGTCCTAAATTGCTGAAAAACAGTAAATTATAAATATGGATACAAAAAATCCCAAACAGTTGGTTGATATTCAATCTCTGTTTGGGATTTTTTGATGTTTTATCTTTTTATATTAATTCCAGAATCTTATCGATAATCTTATCTATTGTAGTAGAATCTGTGGCTTGATCTATTTTCTGATTTATCTTTTCTTCGATTTTCTTGCTCACCTTGTCTGCAGCCTTATCCATAGCCTGATTGGCTCTGTCTTCCAACTTCTTCTGGATATTTCCGCCCAAATCTCTTTCATCAGTTGTGCTTTCGCCCAAATCTTTTTCATCAGTAGTGTTTTCACTTGAATTGTACTCGTCAGAACTGGTATTTTCTGGGTTGTTTCCTTCCAAGGCTTTTACCATGTCGTCAGAATTCATAGTAATGACTTTTCCGAAAATTCCATAACTTACTGTATGCTCTTTGTCTTGAATAGTCACAGTACCTTTCGAGAAAATCAGATAGTTATGATATTCGAAGAGATTGTCAAGTGCCGAGTCAATAAAATTACCTGCAAGCATTCTCGCCATCATTCCAAAACCTTGTGAGAAGATATCATTGCCATTAGATGTTGTTGCTTTTTCCACGGCTTTACTAACTTCTGTGCGAATGGCATTTTCATGTGATTCTTTATTCGGATTTGTCAGAGCCATGATAACGAGGAGAAGCAAGACAAGTCCACCGAAAATTTTGAGCAAATAATGATTTTGCGGTTTCTTTTCCTCTTTATAGGGAGCCGAAGGGGGTGTTGGCGGAATTGCAGTTTCTTGTTGCATGCCTGTGGAAGAAACATTCCTATATTCATTTGTCTTTTCATTCAAAATGTAACGGAGTTCAGAAATAGTCCAGGCTGGTTGCCAGTCTTTCATACCTTCTTTCCATACTAAGGCTTCTGCTGAAATACCCATTTCTGCAAGTTGGGCTATCGTATATGGTCCTTCTTGCTGATTATTTAATATAACAAAGAATTTCATTTGCTTATGATATTATATATAATGTATGGTCTTCTTTTATTCATGTGTAGCTTTCCACCAGCCAGTTTTCTCTTTACCTCTGATGGCAACAGGATGCTGGCTTGGGTCAGAAATTGAAAGACCGCAATAATTCTTGATCTTAATTGTTACTTCTGGATACTGTCTTAAAGCTGTATATGCGCAATCAGTATGTGCTGCAGCTTTAACCGTTTTCTTCAGTTGGTTGCTGAATTGTTCTTTCAGATAACCATTTGGTCTCAAACTGTCAACATATACAGCCATGTCATAGGTCAGATGTGGCAAGAAACCATCGAGTGGCTGGATGGAGTCGAGAGGAATCGTGGTATCTAATGTATATTTTTGATTGATTTCTTTCATTACATTTGCCAGCGCATCTAATTGCCTGCAATCGATGGCAGCCATATTGCAATATGGAAAATTGCTATTCTTGTAGAAGTTTACGATGCCATTTACAAGACTGCTATAGTTTGGTGTCGTTCCATTAAGATAGCTCCACATTGAGCGGTAAGGAATTCCATTAGCCATGATTTCACTACTGGTAGCGACGAGATAGTTGGTGACATCCTTTAGTTCATACGCAGTTTCTACATTTCCCATATAGCATGCATCAAAAAGTATATACTGCATTTTGATACCGCTTTGCTTGATACCTTCCACCAATGTGCTTAAATCTATAGAATTTTCCTTGCGATCTACGCTACCGAAAAAGCGGGTTGTTGGATTATCTGGGTCTGTACCAAACTGAATGCCGCTAAATGGAGTGTCATAAGATGACGTCTGCTGAGTATTGAATGATTTTGCCTGGTTTGGATAATTTATCCAATCGTCAGCGCAAGACCAGCCGCAACCATGACCACCAATAATCAGGGCATAGTTAAGTGCTTCTGCATTTTGTCTTACCTCATTGAGAATATCTGCGAATCCGTTTGCAGAATTGTAGGCTGAACCTTCGTAAGTTTTAATAGGAGTTCTGCTTACCTCTTTGGTTACATCGTTATATGTCAGATCAAAGAGTGTACTATTGTTGGCATTATTGCTGAAGAAAACCAATACACGCGTGTTGTTGAGTCCCTTCTTGTCTTTAATACCTGCACAGATGCTGTCAATATTATTAGATAAAGCTTCTGTCAAACCGATACTTGAGTTTCCGCCTGTCCAAGGTAGAAATACGAGTATTGTCTGCTTATTAACTTTGTCGATATCAAAAGCTTCTTCTGTACAACTTCCTAATCCGATGATGGATACAATTGCAAAGATAAATCCGTAAACAAACTGTTTCATTTAGGTAAGGATTTAAATGAAAAGTTTAGTGTTTAGAGATATGATGTCGCTGCATGAAAGCGATAATCCGACAGGATATTCTAAACACTAAACATGATTATTGATTATTACTTCTTCTTGAGTTCCTCGATGGTAGCCTTCAGGGCAGCAATCTTTTCTACAGAGTCGCTTTCCTTCTTGCGTTCGAGGGCTACAACCTTCTCTGGAGCGTGAGCCACGAAGTTCTCATTGCTGAGCTTCTTGCGTACACCCATCAGGAAGCCTTCTAAGTGCTTGAGCTGAGCTTCTGCCTTCTCAATCTCGGCAGCTACGTCGATAAGGTCGCCCAAAGGAACGGCAAACTCGTCAGTACCTACCATGAAGCTGGATGCATCAGCGCTCTTTTCTGCAATGACCTCAATCTTGTCGAGGTTAGCCATCTTGAGAGTTACATCATTGAAAGCTTCGAAATCGTTCTTGCCAACTACCTGGAGAGACAACTGCTCCTTCTGGGCAATGTTCTTCTGGTTGCGAACGGTACGAACACCGGCGATAATCTGCTTCACAGCCTCAATGTCGGCTGCCAACTTCTGCTCCTCAGCTGTAGGTGCAGGAATCTCCAGCTTCTCGCGCATGATGCTCTCGCCATCCTTGCGGTCGTAGATGTGCTGCC
>OGJX01000989.1_pt1 | contig 20653 bp, 13 predicted proteins | sample 1572381 | NCBI WGS metagenome assembly OGJX01 (sample SAMEA2582085, study PRJEB24529) | metagenome | biome: Human gut stool | place: China | collected 2011
CCATGCGGTCGGTACGGGCGGCGTCCAGCCGGTCCTCGCGGCAGCAGGCGTGGAAGTCGGTGTCCTCCAGCAGGCTCTCGGCCTTGGCGGGGAACTGCCCGGTGAGCTGGCCGCTCTCGTTGTGGCAGAGCATCCACCCCTTGCGGAACAGCTGGAAGTTCAGTCCTCTGCGGCCCATCGTGGAGTAACACACGGTGGCGCAGTGCTCCCCGGGCATCCGCCGGACTTCCAGGTAGGCGTCGTTGCCGCAGAGATCCTGCAGGCGCACGGCGGCCAGAAGCTGCGCCCCCGGCAGACGGGATGACATGGCGTTGTGCATGGCGGTAAAGTAGCGGTTGGCATCCATGATACGTTCCTCCCTGAATGGTCCGACTGACAGCAAAGTGTTGTATTCAAAGGACTTCCAACGCGGGCCGCCGCCGTGCACTGCGGGGGACATCGCGTGTTCCTGTGGTTCGTCTGAACATAGTATAGCATAAACTACGACAAAAAACAACTAAAAGTTTGCAAAAACAACCAGATTTTTGCGAACACCCCGGAACTGCTCCAAAATACAACGCGACGGTTGGTTGTAAAATGCCCGAAGTGGTTGTGTGCCGGACAACAAAAAAGCCTTCCCCCAAAAGGGGAAGGCAATCTCTCAATCTCCCAGCTCCCGGATCTCGTTCTGGATCAGGCGGCCGGCGGCGCGGGCCAGCTGGTCCATGCCGCGGATGCGGGCCATATTTTTACCATAGATGCGGGCAGCGTCGGCGGCGGAGCGGTCCTCGCCCATGAACACTGCCGACACCCGGATGCCCTTGCGCTGCAGCACGCGCACTTGGGCGGCCGCGTCGGCCACACCGGCGGCGTCCTCGTAGCCGCAGCCCAGCGGGTTTTCCGGGCTGGGCGGGATGCGGCGGCTGTCGTTGGGGGAAGCATCGGTCAGCAGGATGAGCAGGTGCCGCGGGGCGGGGCCGGGGGCAAAGTCCAGCAGATCGCCCGCCGCCAGCAGGGCCAGGCCGTCGCGGTTCCAGCCGGAGGCAAAATACCGGTTGATGTTCTGGCGGTTCTTGTCGGCAAAGTCCTTGAGCACCCGCAGCACGGTGTAGCCCCGCAGGCTGCTGAAGGCACTCACCCGCACCGGGATGCCGCAGTTGGCCAGGCTCTCGGCCAGGATGGACCCCTGCGCCGCGATGACCTCCTGACAGTGCAGGCGGGAGGCGGAAGCGTCCAGCAGCAGGTCCACCGTAAAGGCGGGGTGATTTTCTTCTTCGGCGCACAAAAACACCCGGTCATCGTTCAAAAGCGGGGCGCGCCACACCCGCCCGGGGTCCACATTGCCGCTGCGGGCCACCCGCGCGTTGGGCTGCTGATGCACCAGGATGCAGTTGCGGATCTGCTCGGTGAGCCGCAGCACCACGCTGCGGTGCAGCTCCTGATTTTTGGCGTAGTAGGCGCGGTTGCGGTCGGCCTGCAGCTCGGCCTGTTCGGCCAGATGCCGGGCCTCCGGGGTGGGGGCCTGTTCCGGGCTGGGCACGCCCGCGCTGAACCACAAATGGCACCCCAGATGCACCCCGGTGCACAGCTCCTGTTCGGCCTTGCGCAGCCGCTCCGGCGGGTAGAGGGAGCGGCCGAAGCAGCTCTCGATGTAGGCGCGGTCCTGCGCGGCGTTCTGCTTCAGGGTGATGTGGGCCTGCCGTTTGTCCACGCTGGGGCCGCTGCCGGCGGCGTCCACGGCGTTGGAGTGCTCCACGGTCACTCGGTCGGTCTTGATCATCTGGGTGGGCAGGGCCTTGGTGGCAAGGGTGGCCAGCAGGCCGTCCAGATGCAGGTGCAGCGCCGCTTTCGGATGCACGGTGCCGTCGAAGAGGTCAAACTTTGCGTACACGGCCAGCAGGGCGTCCTGCAATTGGTCCGGCTGCGGGGCGGTGTCCGGGGCCAGCGCCCGGAACAACCCGCTCTCGTAGGGGGTCATCACGGGCAGATTGCGCCCCAGCACGCTGCGCCAGCGGGCCGCCTGCATGGTGTACACCAGCTGGTTCCTGGCCATCCACTCCTGCCGGGAAAGTTTGTACTGGATGGCAAAAAAGTAGTCGGCGTGAGAAGAGCGCAGCGCTTCCAGCACCGGGCGGTGGGGCAGCTCCAGCCGGTAGGCCGCGTTTTCGAGGTAGAGCCACGCCAGATCGTCCAGCATGGCCTGCCGCAGATCGCCCGCCCAGCGGTCAAAGATGCGGTTTACAAGCGGATCTCCGTAATATTTGTGCACAAGGCCCACGATGGTGTTCATGTAAAAATCCACCGTGCCGTCGGTATTGTGGGCCAGAAACAGCGGCTCAAAGCCATAGGCGCCCGCAGCCGCCCAGACCTGATTGGCCGCCCGCCGCTCCTGTGCGGTGTAGCTCTGGGCTTCCATCAGGCAAACAGCTTGGCCGCATCCAGTTTGGCCGGGATGCGGGCCGCGATCACGTCGCGGATCAGGCCCTGCTCGTAGCTGTCAAAGGCCTTGTTGGTGATGCCCATGTCCAGCGCGGCCCCTGCGGGGATGCCGCGGCGGATCAGGCGCAGCGCGTCCAGCATGCCGCGCAGGTCCAGTGCCTTGGTGGAAATTTCCGCACTGTCGCACTTTTTCTGCAAGTCGAGGAACAGCAGGGCGAACTGGTGGGCATACTTCGCGGTCAGATCCGGGAACTGTGCCCGCAGCAGCTTTTCCAGGTTGTCCTGGGTGATGGTGGGCATCTGGATGACCACGAAGCGGGAGGTCAGGGCCTCGTTCAGCTCCCGGGTACCGGCGTAGCCGTAGTTCATGGTGGCGATGAAACGGGTCTCCTCGGCCAGCGGGATGCGGTCGTAGCCGGGCACGTCAATGGCGCGGCGGAAGTCCAGCACTGCGTGCAGCACGGCCAGCGCCTCGTTCTTGGCCATGTTGATCTCGTCCAGCACGCCAAAGCCGCCGCACTGGGCGCAGCGGTACACCGGTCCGGGGCGGAACTCCACCCGCCCGTCGACAAAGGTGTCCATGCCGATGAGGGAGGCCGCGTCCATGTTCACATGGAACGAGATGTCCCACGCGGGGCGGCCGAAGGCGGCGGAGAGGTTCTCGGCCAGCACGTTCTTGCCGGTGGCCTTGCCGCCCGCCAGCAGCAGGTTTTCGCCGCAGAGCAGGGCGGCCAGCGCCTGCTCCCACACCTCTTTGCCGTAGTAGGTAAAGGCCGGGGAGGGGATGCGGGGCCGCAGCGCAGCGTCCAGCGGATGGGCGGCACGGGATTCCTCTACCGCAGAAAGCAGGGCCGGGTCCACGCCCTCCTGCCGCAGCGTCTCAAGAAGTTCAGACATTGTACAATACACCTCGATGCTTTGCCGGTTGCTTGCAGCAAACCGGCTGCTCAGCCCTATCATAGCACAATCGCGGGCATTTGTGTAGGGGGCGTGCGGGGCAAAACAGCAAAGAGGGGCAGCCCCGACCGGGACCGCCCCTCTTCACATGAAAAAGAAGAAAAAAAGAAATGTTGGATCTATGCGGGAGAACTGCGCCTTATCAGGCGTTCTTCAGGTCGCTGATCATGCAGTCAGCAGCCACGATGCCGCTGGTGTAGGCAGTGCCCAGAGCGGCGCCTTCGTTCTCGTAGTAGGGAGAAGCGTAGATGGAGCCGTTGTCCACACCGGCCACATACAGGCCCTGGATGGGCTGCTGCTCGGCGTTGACGGCACGGGCGTAGGAGTCGGTCTTGACGCCGCCGAAGGTGCCCCAGATGGAGGGCTCGTACTCGATGACGTAGAAGGTGTCGCCGGTCAGCTCACGCAGCAGGTAGCTGTTCTTGTAGAACTGCTCGTCCTTACCGGCGGCGCAGGCGGCGTTGTAGTCGGCCACGGTCTGCTCCAGGTCGGTCAGGCCGAAAGCCTTGGCGCAGTCGGCCAGGCTGCCCTTGACGGCCCAGCCGCGCTGGATGGCAATGTCCATGTGCTCGTCCAGGTTGGGCAGCAGCTCCTCGGTGTAGCCGGTGGAGCCGACGTACCAGTCGGCCGGGTTGCCGAAGTAGGCCAGAACGCCCTTGTCGCGGCACTCCTCGTACATGGTCTGGTCCACCACGGCGTAGTACTTGCCCACGCGCAGGGACATCTCACCGCCCAGAGCCAGCGGACGGTCGGCCAGGTACTGCTCGTTCATGAAGCGGTCGCCGTTGGGGTCCACCATCAGGCCGCCGTAGATGGCAAAGCGCAGGGTGTCGTTGGAGCGCACCATGGAGCGGCCGCGCTCTTCCATCTTGCCGTTCACGCCGCCAAACTCGTTGCAGCACAGGGCCCAGTTGCGGTCGGCGATGCCGCCGGCCTCGATGACGATGTCGTAGCCCTTGCCGTCCGACAGCTCGTTGCACAGGGGCCAGACGTTGATGTTGCCAAAGTGCTCGTGCAGGCGGTCCTGGTTGCCGGCATAGCCGCCGGTGGCGATCAGCACAGCCTTGGCGTTGTACTGGATGTAGGTCTTGTTCTCGGTGTCCTTTGCGATGACGCCCACCACCTTGTCGCCGTCCATCACGGGCTTGACGGCCTCGCGGCAGACCTCGAACACGCCGCCGTCGGCGGTGAACTTGTCCACCAGCGGCTGGAAGCGGTCGGTGCCCTTGACCTGAGTGCCCTGCAGGTCGGCAAAGTTGTGGCGTGCGCGGAAGCCCATGCCGTAAGCGTCGCGGCGCAGGCCCATGTTGACGCCGTTGTCCATGAAGTTGGACACCACGCGCTCACCGGCGCTGACGCACTTGTGCAGCAGAGCGCCGTTCACAGTGCCCTTGGAGAAGCCGTACTCGCAGTTGAACAGGGTCTCCACGGAGACGGTGGCGTTCTCGGCAGCCTGCACGCGGGTCTCGGCCAGAGCGGGACCACCGGCCACAGAGCCGTTGGACACGCCGCAGGAGCTGCCCTTTTCCAGCAGGATGGTCTTGACACCGGCAGCCTGCAGCTCCAGAGCGGCCATGATGCCGGCAGCGCCGCAGCCCACGACCACAGCGTCGGCATCTTCCTGCGAGGTGACGGTGATCACGTCGGGCTCCTCGTTGGCCTCCACGTCCACAGACACGGTCACGGTGGTGCCGGAAGCCTGGGACATGCAGTCGGCCACAGCGGTCTTGACGGCATTGGAGGTGATGGTGGCACCGGACACGCCGTCCACGCTGCAGGTCTGGGCGCTCAGGATGTTCTCCTTCATCTTGTCGCCGATGTCGGCACCGATGCCCTTGGTCTCGCCGGACACGTCGATGACGATGTCCTCGATCTTGTCCTTGCTGAAGGTCACGCTGACCTTGACGTCGGACTCGATGCCCTTGGCGGTAGCCTCGTAGGTGCCGGGGGTGTAGGTGAGGGCAGCAGCGGTGCTGGCAGCCTCGCTGGAAGCAGCGCTGGAGGCGGTGGAGCCGGAAGCAGCGTTGCAGGCGGACAGGGCACCGGCGGTGACACCGCTCATGGCGGCGGCAGCGGCGATCTTCAGAAAGCCTTTACGGGAGATCTTGTTCATAGCGGAACTCTCTTTCTTCTCGTGATGTTTCTTCTTATCTTCGACGGAAATCGACGTTTTTTGTCGAGTCTAAAAAATTATAGCGCGAACAGACCCGGTTTACAATTCATTTTTCTTATATTATAATTTAGGCGAAGCTAATGTATGGGTGGAGGATGACCGGAATGAACCAGAGCGCATTGGAAGGTTTTGTCAAAATCGTAGAGCTCAACAGCTATTCGGCGGCGGCCGAGGCGCTGTATCTGTCGCAGTCGGCCCTGTCGCAGCAGATCCGCACGCTGGAAGGCCAGCTGGGGGTGGAGCTGTTCCAGCATGTGCCCCGCAGGGTGCTGCTGACCCCGGCGGGACAGGATTTTTACCCCCGCGCCAAACAGATGGTGGCCCTGTACAACGATGCCGTGCGCCATGCACGGGCCGTACAGCACAGGGCCGACCCTCCGGCCCGACATCTGGAGATCGCCTACCACCACGACGCCATGCGGATGTTCGGCTACGATCTGCTGGCCCTGACGCGGGAGCTGAGCCTGACCTATTCGCCCATCCTGCACGGCTGTGCCACCCGCAGTGAGCTGTGGCGCAGCCTGAAAAAAGGGGAGACGGACCTGTCCTTCCAGCTGGACAGCGCCGAGATCTACGCCCAGGGGCTGCGGTTCTTCCCGCTGTGCTATGTGCCGGAGGTCTGCATCTTCTTTTATGCAGAAGAAGAGATCCCGCAGGGGCCGCTGCGCCTTGCACAGGTGCTGCCCTACCGGTGGCTGCCCATCCGGGAGATGTATCAGACCCTCTATGAGACCGAACTGCTGCAGGAGGGCACGCGCCGCGGGGCCGGCATTATCCCGCCGGGCACCCTCCGGAGCGCTCCTTACGGCGGCCCCTCGCTGAAGATGGTGCCCCTGCTGTACTACCGCCGCCCGGACCTGCGCTTTGCGCGACTGCTGGACTGGAACAAGGGCCACCGCTTTGGCATCGTGGCGGGGCAGAAAGCAGACGACCCGGTGGTGCGGGGCTATGTGCAGGCGTTGCAGCAGGCCTTTCCGGCGCTGACCGGCCCGCTGTTCGGGGTGGAACTGGAAAAAATAGAGGTGTGAAAAAAACCGGGAACATCCGCAGATGCTCCCGGTTTTTAAAATATCGGTGTTTACTCCACCACGTCCTCGAACTGGCTGTTGTACAGGTCGGCGTAGAAGCCGCCGGCTTCGATCAGCTGGTCGTGGGTGCCCTGCTCCACAATGTCGCCGTCCCGCATCACAAGGATGAGGTCGGCATCCCGGATGGTGGAAAGGCGGTGGGCGATGACAAAGCTGGTGCGGCCTTCCATCAGGCGGTCCATGGCGGTCTGGATGCGCTGCTCGGTACGGGTGTCCACACTGCTGGTGGCCTCATCCAGAATCAGGATGCGGTTGTCGGCCAGGATGGTGCGGGCGATGGTGAGCAACTGCTTCTGGCCCTGGCTCACATTGGAGGCGTCCTCGTTCAGCTCCATCTGGTAGCCGCCGGGCAGGGTGCGGATGAAGTGGTCGGCGTTGGCAGCCTTTGCGGCGGCAATGACCTCCTCGTCGGTGGCGTCCAGACGGCCGTAGCGGATGTTCTCCAGGATGGTGCCCTTGAACAGCCAGGTGTCCTGCAGCACCATGCCGAAGCCCTCGCGCAGAGCGCTGCGGTCAAAGTCGCGCACGTCGTGGCCGTTCAGGGTGATGGAGCCGGCGTCCACGTCGTAGAAGCGCATCAGCAGCTTGACCATGGTGGTCTTGCCCGCGCCGGTGGGGCCGACGATGGCCACCTTCTGGCCGGGCTTCACCGTACAGCTGAAGTCGTGGATGATGGTCTTGTCCGGGGTGTAGCCGAAGCGCACATGGTCGAAGGTCACCTGACCGTCGATGCAGGCCGGGTCTGCCCGGCGGGCCGGGTCGGCGGTCTGGTCCTCTTCCGGCTCGTTCAAAAACTCAAACACCCGCTCGGCGGCAGCGGCCATGCTTTGCAGCATGTTGGACACCTGCGACAGCTGCTGGATGGGCTGGGTGAAGTTCTTGACGTACTGGATGAAGGCCTGGATGTCGCCGATGGTGATGGTGCCGTTGGCGGCAAAGATGCTGCCCACGATGGCCACCGCCACATAGCCCAGGTTGCCCACAAAGTTCATGATGGGCATCATCAGGCCGGAGAGGAACTGGCTCTTCCAGGCGGATTCGTACAGCTTGTCGTTGGCGGCGTTGAAGTCGTTCAGCACCACGGCCTCGCGGTTGAAGGCCTTGACCACGTTGTGGCCGGCATAGACCTCTTCCACCTGGCCGTTCACCACGCCCAGGGTGGCCTGCTGGGCCTTGAAGTACTTCTGGCTGAACCTGACCACCAGCAGCACCAAGGCCAGCGACACCGGCAGGATCAGCAGGGCGATGAGGGTCATGCGGGGGCTGATGGACAGCATCATGATCAGCACGCCGATCATGGTGGTCACGCTGGTGATGAGCTGGGTGATGCTCTGGTTCAGGCTCTGGCCCAGGGTGTCCACATCGTTGGTGATGCGGGACAGCACCTCGCCCACGGTGCGCTTTTCAAAGTAGGCCAGGGGCAGGCGGTCGATCTTCTGGCTGATCTGGCGGCGGAAGTCGTAGCAGACTTTCTGGGAAAGGCCGGTCATCAGCCAGCCCTGGATAAAGCTGAAGGCGCTGCTCAGCAGGTACATGCCCAGCAAAAACAGCAGCACCCGGCCAATATAAACAAAGTCGATGCTGCCGGTGCCCCGCAGCTTGGCGACCCAGCCGGTGGCAAGGGCCGTGGTGGCTTTGGCCAGCACCTTGGGGCCGGCAATGTTGAAGATGGTAGACAGAATGGCAAAGACAATGGCCGTGATGAGCGGCAGTTTGTAGTGGCTCATGGTCTGGAGAAGCTGCCGCAGCGTGCCCTTGAAGTCCTTGGCGCGCTCGGTGGTCATGCGTCCGGGTCTTGGCATATCACACACCCTCCTTTTCCGTATTCAGAATGCCCAGGTCAAGCTCTTTCTGGCTCAGCTGGCTGCGGGCGATCTCCTGATACTCCGGGCAGCTGGTCATGAGCTGGGCATGGGTGCCCTTGCCCACCAGACGGCCCTCGTCCAGCACCAGGATCTGGTTTGCGTGCAGCACGGTGGAGATGCGCTGTGCCACGATGATGACGGTGGCGTTGTCGGTCTGGGCCTTCAGGGCGCGGCGCAGGGCCACGTCGGTCTTGTAGTCCAGGGCCGAGAAACTGTCGTCGAACAGATAAATTTTCGGGTCTTTGGCAATGGCACGGGCGATGGACAGGCGCTGCTTCTGGCCGCCGGACACGTTGGAACCGCCCTGGGCGATGGGGCTTGCGTAGCCCTCCGGCTTTGCGTCGATGAACTCGGTGGCCTGTGCGATGGCAGCGGCCTTTTTCACGGCGGCGTCGGTGATGTGGTCCCCGCCGAACTTCAGGTTGCTGTCGATGGTGCCGCTGAACAGCACCCCCTTCTGGGGCACATAGCCCAGCAGGTCGTGCAGCTGTGCCTGGGGCATCTGGCGCACGTCGATGCCGTCCACGGTCACGCTGCCGCCGGTCACGTCGTAGAAGCGGGGGATCAGGTTCAGCAGGGTGGATTTGCCGCAGCCGGTGGAGCCGATGATGGCAGTGGTCTCGCCGGGCTTTGCGGTAAAGCTGATGTGCTCCAGTGCGTCGCTGTCGGCACCGGGGAAGCGGAAGCTCACGTCGTGGAACTCCACCACGCCCTGCCAGTTCTTGTGCTCCTTTGCGGCCTTGGCGTCGGCTTCGTCCGGGTCGTGGATGGTGGCCTTGGTGCGGATGACCTCGTCGATGCGGTCTGCGGCCACACCGGCACGGGGCAGCATGACGGCCACCATGGCCAGCATCAGGAAGGACATGACGATCTGCATGGTGTAGGTGATAAAGGCGATCATCTCGCCCACCTGCATGGTACCGGCGTCCATGGCTTTGCCGCCGAACCAGACGATGAGCAGACTGGTGCCGTTCATGATCAGGGTCATAAAGGGCATCATGGCCACCATGGCGCGGTTGGTGAACAGCTGGGTGCCCATCAGGTCCTTGTTGGCCTTGTCGAAACGAGCCTCCTCAAAGGCCTCCCGGCTGAAAGCACGCACCGGCATGATGCCGGTGAGGATCTCGCGGCTGATGAGGTTCAGCCGGTCCACCAGCGTCTGCATGATCTTGAACTTGGGCATGGCCACGTTCATCAGGAAGAGGATGAGCAGCAGCAGCAAAGCCACGTCCAGCACCACGATCCAGGAAAGGCCCGAGCGGCTGCCCACCACATGCAGCACACCGCCGATGCCCAGAATGGGCGCATAGGCCACCATGCGCAGCAGCATGACGCAGACGAACTGCACCTGCTGGATGTCGTTGGTGGTGCGGGTGATGAGGGACGCGGTGGAGAAGTTCTCGATCTCCGCATGGGAGAAGTGGATGACGCTGGAGAAGGTCTCGCGGCGCAGGTCGCGGCCGATGGCGGCGGACACCCGGGAGGCCAGGAAGCCCACCGCGATGGACACGGCCACCATCAGCAGGGTCAGGGCCAGCATCTGGCCGCCTACCTTATATAAATAGTGCATCTGCACATCGTGGGCGATGCCCTGGGCCTCGTATTCCAGCCCCACCAACAGCAGAGCCTGGCTCTTCAGGTTCTCCACCACGGTGTCGTCCAGCTGGCCGATGGCACTGGTCAGCTGCTGCTGCACGGCGTCGCGGCGGAAGCCGGGCATCTGGCTCATGGCGGCAAACTGGCCGCACACGGTGTCCAGGTCCTCCGCCGTGGGGGCTGCGGTCTCGGTTTCCGTGTCGGGATTGCGGTCGGCACCGGAGGCCTGCAGGTCCGCAAGGCCGGTCATGCCCATGCCGGTCTGCCCGGCGGGGGTGTTGGCTGCCTGGGCGGCCGCCAGATACAGCACGATGTCCGGGGTGGTCACAGCCTCTTCCAGCGCGGTGCGCTCGTCGGCGGTCAGGTCGGTGCGCAGGCGCAGCACATCGCCGTCGGCGGTGTAGGCGTTCTGGAAGGCAGCGGCGTCCTCCTCGCGCATCAGCAGCGAGAGGGCATCCAGCGTGCTCTGCCGCACGGTGTCGGGCAGGGGGCTTTCGATGCCGCCCTGCTGGATGCCGGTGTCCACGATCTTGCTGGTGTAGTCCGGCAGCGACAGATCGCAGTACGCCTGCACGAACAGCAGTGCGAACACCACGAGGCAGACGGCCCAGTGACGGGCCAGCTGCTTAAAGATCTTTGTCATGGTTTGGTTCTCCCTTCGGTTTGGTGGTACGCGCAGCATTTTCCGCAAGAATGGCTTCCATCAGCGCGCCGCGCAGCGCTTCCATCTGGGCCAGCTGTTCCGGCTCCAGCCGGGCCATGACACTGGAAAAGTAGTCCCCAAGAGCAGCCTCGCACTGTCGGCAGGCCTCGTATCCCTTGGGCGTGAAACGCACCAGCGTCTTGCGGCGGTCGGCAGGGTCGGCAAAGCGTTCCACAAGGCCGTCCTGCTCCATCTGCCGCACCGTGCGGGAAATGGCAGGAAGCGGTTGATGAAGCTCCTGAACAAGATCGGAGATATAAACGGCACCGTCCTGTCCATGGAGACGAATGCAGCCCAGCAGCCCTTCCAGCATGGGAAAGTGGCGCTTGGGGCAGTCGGCCAGAGCGGCCTTCATGCCGGCCTTGGATGCTTTGCTCAGCCGGTGGATGTAGCGGCAAAGCCCACGGAAACTCAACGTGGATTCCTCAGACACGCGATCCCTCCTCTCAAAAATTACTTAACAGCTGTTAACTGTTAACGCTTGATAATAATAGGCTTTTGCAGGCCGGATTGCAACCCCCTGCAGGGATTGTTTCACAAAAGTTCACAAACGTTTGTGTCCCGCATACACATAAAGCAAAGGGGGCATCGGGCATGGAACAGCGCTTGTGGATGATCCTGCAATTGTTCGGCGGGGCGGCACTTTTCTTATACAGTATGGACACCCTCACGGACGCTTTGCAGCAGGCGGCGGGGGACACCCTGCGGCAGGCCCTTGCCCGGCTCACGGCCCACCCGCTGGCCGGGGTGCTCACGGGGGCTGCGGTCACGGCGGTGGTGCAGAGCAGCTCGGCGGTCACGGTGCTGGTGCTGGGCCTTGTGGGGGCCGGGCTGCTGACCCTGCAGCGGGCCGTGCCGGTGGTGTTCGGAGCCAACATCGGCACCACGGTCACCGCGCAATTGCTGGCCTTCCGGCTGGAGGATGCCCGGTATCTGCTGCTGGTGGCGGGGCTGCTGCTCTGGTTCGCGGGGCGCGGGCGTCTGCACGCAGCCGGGCAGGCGCTGTTTGCGTTCGGCCTGCTGTTTGAGGGCATCGCGGTCATGGCCGAGGCCATGGAGCCGTTGGCGGCAGGGCCGGTGTTCCGGCAGTGGATGGCCCAGGTGCGGCACCGCCCCGGCCTGGGCCTGCTGGCAGGGCTGGGCATGACCCTTGTGGTGCAGAGCAGCTCCGCCACCATTGCGGTGCTGCAGCAGGCGGCCGCCCGCCCCGGGCCGGACGGCGGGTGCCTGCTGGGCCTTGCGGGAGCCATCCCGGTGCTGTTGGGGGACAACATCGGCACCACGGTCACGGCGGTGCTGGCATCGGTGGGGCAGAGCCGGGACGCCAAACGTCTGGCGGCGGCCCACGCCCTGTTCAACCTGTCCGGGGCGGCGGTGTGCTGGCTGCTGCTGCCCCAGTTCACCGCACTGGTGCGGCTGGTCTCGCCCCACGGGCCGGAGAGCGCCGTGCTGGCCCGGCAGATCGCCAACGCCCACACCCTGTTCAATCTGGGCTGCACGGTGCTGTGGCTGCCCCTGACCCCTTGCATGGTGCGCATCGTGTGCATTCTATTGCCGGAAAAGCACGCCCCTGAGTTGAAACGAACGCCCTAAAATGGTATAATGACAGTGTATCGAACAATATTGTGACACTTTTGTTGCACAAACGATCAACTGACCCTTCTGTGGGCCTGCAGCGGTGTGCGGCTGCCAGGGCACAGAGCGAACCAAGAGGACGTGTTTACTATGAAGGATATCATCAACGGGTTGATCGAGCGGTTCCGCAGGCAGCATGTACAGGCCCGGCGCTATGTGGCCATGATGCTGGTGCTGGCCCTGCTCACCACCCTGTTCGTCAACTGGCAGCTCCATGGGGTGGGCATCACCATGACTGCCGACTACCACTGCGGCTACGAGGAGCACCAGCACACGGCGGCCTGCTACGAAAAAGTGCTCACCTGCGGTTACGAGGAGGGCGAGCCGGAAACGCCCGTCACCTCTTCGGACAGCAGCGCCGATCCGGTGTCCGCCTACAGCGCGGCCGAGCCGGAAGAGCCGGAAGAGCCGGTGCAGACCGAGCCGGAGACCATCTGGGTGCCCCATGAGCACACCGATGCCTGCTACGAGGAGCACCGGGTGCTGACCTGCTATCAGGAAGAGCACGAGCACACCGACGACTGCTTTGACGAGTACGGTGCGCTCATCTGCGGCGAGTTCGAGCATATCCACGACGACAGCTGCTACACCACCGAGTATGAGCTGGTGTGCGGCCTGGACGAGGGCGAACTGGTGGAGGAGCCCAACCCCGCCTATCAGGAAATGCCTGCCAGCCGCCCCGTGGTGGACTTGCCCCCTGAGCCGGCCGAGACCACCCCGGCCGAGCCGGTGCTGCATCACCACACCGACGCCTGCTACACCGAGGAGCTGGTGTGCACCATCCCGGAGCACCACCACACCGTGGAGTGCCTGGCCGATACCCAGGCCGACGTGGAGACTGCCGAGGAATGGCAGGCCGCGGCCAACGTGGCCCTGAACGGCAACTGGGCCGAGGACCTGCTCACCGTGGCAAAGTCCCAGCTGGACTACCAGCAGAGCGACAAGAACTTCAAGCTGGATGTGGAGGACCAGCAGGTGCTGCGCGGCTACTCCCGCTATGGTGCCTGGTACGGCAACCCCTACGGCGCCTGGGACGTGATGTTCCTGTCCTACTGCCTGCACTTTGCGGGTGTGCCCCAGACGGTGGTGCCCCAGCGTGCGGGCGTGATGGCCCTGCACAGTGACCTGCGCGGCTCCCAGTGGCTCACCGACGCCGACGGCTCCACCGCAAGGCCCGGCGATATCGTCATCTACAACACCCTCACCACCGAGCAGGTGGCCGTGGACGAGAGCTCCTATGGCATCGCCCTGCTGGACCTGGACGAGGACCCCGACACCGCCGCCCAGCTCACGGCTTCCGAGCCGCAGGTGGACACCCGCACCGTGACCACCGAGACGGTGGGCGTCGTGTCCGCCGTGGACCCTGACGCCGGGACCCTGACCGTGATCTCCGGCAACGTGGACGGCAAGGTAGCCGAGGTGCCCGCTGCCATGTCCGACGTGACCAGTGTCATCTCGGTGACCGGCGCCTATGCCGCCGAGACCACCGCTGTGGCCCCGGAGGCCCCGGCAGGCTCCCAGGAGGAGCTGGACGGCAGCTATGCGCTGCTGGAAGATGAGGATGGCTTTGGGGCTACGGTGGAATGGGTCGGCGAGGCCCGGCAGCAGGACCCCGATGCCCCGGCCCTGCTGGCAGAAACTGCCGGTACGGAGGTGAACCTGGACCCCGCCTGGATCACTAAGACAGAGTTCGAGAAGGAGGTCAATGGCTCCTGGAAGCCCCTGGTGGGGAATGAAGTGGAAAGCGGTACCAACGTGCAGGTCACCGTGACCTACAAGCTGCCTGCGGGCACCTTGACGCCGGACCGGCGGACCCTGTGCTACCAGCTGCCGGATGCCATGAAGCCCAAGCAGCCCACCTCCGGCAAGATCCTGGACGTGACCGACAACAACAAGGTCATTGGCACCTATACCATCGATACCGACGGCCTGGCAAAGCTGACCTTTTATAAAAGTGAGAAGTTCACCGGTTTGGATGCCAGCGGCAACCGGGAGTTTACCGGAACCTTCAAGTTCTCCCGGAAAGTATGGGCAGATGATTTTGAGAATAACAAAACCATCACCTTTGAAAAGGGCTACACCCTGACCATCAAGAAGAAAACGGCAGATATAAAGATCAGTAAAGGGTACACCGGCTATTGGAGTGCCTTTGAAAATCATCCGGAAAGTGGCACCTTCATAAACCATTATATGGTGACGGTGGAGACCACCAACGGTACCAAAGACCCGGTGACCCTTACGGATACCCTGAACACGAATCAGAGTGGAATCAGTGCTGGTGATTATCTGAAGGGCGGCACCTACCTGAAAAACTCCTTTAAACTTTACAAGGAGGACGCTTCGGGTAAACGAACGGAGATCCTGCCGTTCCCCGACTGCAAGATCCAGGAGGACAGCAACGGCAACCCCCAGGTGGTCATTAAGGACCTGGAAGCATTGGGGATTGAAGAAAAGTACATCTGGTACTATGACGTTCAGCGGAACTATGCGGACTTTGACGAAATGCCCGACGGTGTCGGTATGATCTACAATACGGCAACAGCGAAGGCAGGGGACAGGGAGGAAAAGAAGGCTGAAGCATACTACACATGTAAAACCCCTCGCATTGAGAAGAACGGCCAGTACGACCCCAAAACAGGCCACATCCAGTGGACGATCACTGTAAAGATACCGCATTCTTTTCTGGGGACCGATCTGGGGTCCTATATGCTGCAGGGCTGCAAGATCACGGATAGCCTGCCGACCGGTGTGCAGATCGTGGGAGATGTAAAGGTAGGCAACACCACGATATCGGCAGAGGAATTCCAGAAAAACGGCTATACCATCCCGGCGGATTATAGAGGAAAAGAGCTGACCATCACCTTTGAGACCACCACCCCCCTGGGTGGCGGCTCGGTGACCAACACAGCACAGATCGAGACCAAGAGCAAACACACCTTTGAGGCCTCGGATACCGTGAAAATCGGGAAGGGCGATTGGACCCTGAGCAAGGAGCTGTCCAGCAGCAGCAAGGGCCTGGCAAAATGGGATATCTCTGCCGCCAATGCAGCTGGCGAAAGCAGCTTTACCCTGGTGGAGACCCTCCAGGATGCTGTGAACGAAAGCGGCCAGACCCAGCTGGACACCCACTACGCCTACGCCGCAGAGCTGGAGAAGGCTTTGGAAAATGGCCTGACCCTGACCCTCCACGACGGCGGCACCATGAACTATGCTGATGCTAAGGCCGCCGGGGTCATTGCCGTTACCTACTACAGCGGTGTCAACGGCACCGGCGGCACGGTGACTGCCAACGACCCCTCCACCTGGGTGCGGAGCTTTACCATCCAGATAAACAAGGCAGATGACAACCCCGGTGCGGCGTGTGGAGGTAAAGGACCTCCCTACCCACGAGGATCAGAGCAATGTGCCCACCGGAGAGAAATGGACTTACAAAAACAGCGTCAGCATCCAAGGCAGCTCTCAGAGGGCTGAGGCAGAGGACACCTACCACAGTTACAAGAGCTTTGAAAAACGGGTGTCGGCGAACAGCGATCAGGACGAATCTGGTTACCAAAGCGGAGACCAGACCTACCAGTACAGTGACCTCAGCGGCAACAACCTCCACTATCAGCTGGTGGTGCAGACCGCTGCCGAGGATGATGCCGACATCGTCATCACCGATACCCTGCCGGAAAACACTGAGTTCAAGACCGACTGGGTGACGATCGGCATGGACGAGGGCACCCCGGATAAGGCTGACAAGTTGGAGGGTGCCGCTGCCACTGTGGCCTACGAGAAAGCCACCCGGAAGCTGACCATTACCATCCGCGACTACAACCTGAGCAAGAACAAACAACACAAGTTCCGCATTCTGTACAAGGTGAGCGTGGACGACGATCCCCGCTGGAAGAACCCCTCGGTGGGCGAGGTGATCTACACCAACACGGCCCAGTGGGGCGAGCTGACCGAGACCCTCCACACCACGGTGGAAAAGACTGTGGACCCCCTGAAAAAGACCGGACAGCTGGTGGATGGCAAAACCGACCGCATCGAGTACCAGGTGGTGGTGAACCCGGCCCGGAAGGACCTGTCGGTGGAAGCCAACAAGGCCCCGACCATTGAGCTGTGGGACGACGTAAAGGCCCAGAACGGTGCCATTGTCCGGGGAGACCCGGCGTCTGTAAAGCTGTATTACTTCCAGTATGACGAAACCACCAACACCGTGACCCGAGGGGATGAAGTGCCTCGCAACCTGTACCAGGTGCTGCCGGCAGATGACGAGGGTTGGCTCCACATGGTGATCCCCAACCAGACCGCCATGATCCTGGTGTACCAATGTGATGTAAAGCAGGGCAGTGCTGCTGCGGATTACAACGTGGACAACACCGTCAAGCTGGGCAATGGGGACTCCACCGAATCGGATTCCATCAACTTTACCTATGCATCTGCCGCCACAGCCTCCACCGGACAGTTCCTGCTCCACAAGGTGGACGATTACTCCGGCGTGGCATTGCAGGGAGCAGAGTTTACCATCTGGCAGTATGATCCGAAAACCCAGACATGGCAGCGCTGGAGCGGCGGCGTAAACGGCACCGTCACCACCAACGAAAAGGGCCAGGTGAGCCTGACGGTGCTGGAAAACGGCAGCGAACAGACCCTGAAGCCGGACCTGCTGTATAAGATCGTGGAGACCAAAGCACCCCAGAACTACCAGATGGACAAGACCCCCCACTATGTGCTGTTCCACAAGAGCAACGAGACCCCCCAGACGGCCTTTGATACCGCTACGGGCAAGGAGACGGTGATGGATGGAGAAAAAATCATCCAGTTTGAAGATGTCCAGGTGGGCAGTGCCGCCCAGACCACCACGGCCCAGTATACCAACCGCTACAGCAACCTGACCGTCAGCAAGCTCTGGCTGGATGCCGACACCCGCCAGCCGGTGAAACCGGCGGTGGACAGTATCCACATCAAGGTCTGGCAGTACACCGACAATGACAAAACGTTGTTTGCCGAAGCCGACCTGACCGCAGATAACAACTGGACCTGGTCCGAGTCGGGGGACAAGCTGCCCCTGACGGACAAGAACGGCAATGCGTACCACTACCTGGTGGAGGAAGAGACCACCGGAAACTGGAACGTGTACATCTCCAACAACGGCGTGCAGACCGGCAATATCACGGTGCAGAACTACGTCTACACCGGCTACGAGCTGCCGTCCACCGGCGGCATGGGCACGGCACCCTTCGGGGTGCTGGGCGGCGCACTGGCCGCTGCAGCAGCCCTGCTGCTGGTCCGCAGACGGAAACAGAACGAGGAGGAGTGAGCAGCCATGAAACAAAACAAAAACAACCGGTTTGCCGCTCTTCTGCTGGCGCTGTGCATGGCCGTGTGCTGTGCACTGCCCGCGCTGGCAGCCCCCGCGGCCAGCGCCAACATCGACCTGAGCCGCACCGGCAGCATGGACGTGACCCTGTACGACCACCAGAACGACGTCCCCCTGCGGGGCGGCGCACTCACCGTGTACAAGGTGGCGGACGTGGCCCGCACCAACGGCGACCTGCACTTTGTGTACACCGCCGACTTTACGGGCTGCGGCATCGCGCTGGGCGACCTGACGGACAGCACGCTGGCTTCCAGGCTGGAAGCCAAGCTGCCCGCCCGCGCCGCCGGCACCACCCATAAGATCAGCGAGCAGGGCATCGTCTCCTTTGACGCGCTGCCGCTGGGCCTGTACCTCGTGGTGCAGACCGAGAACTCCAAGGGCTACGAGGCCATCAATTCCTTCCTGGTGTCGCTGCCCATGGCGGACGAAAGTGGCTGGCTCTACACCGTGGACGCCACCCCCAAGGTGGGCGCGCCCACGCAGGAGGTGACCCCGCCCGAACCGGAAACTCCCAGCACGCCTTCGGAACCGGACAAACCGTCCGAGCCGGAAAAGCCCTCGGAGCCGGACAAGCCCACCCAGCCCGGCACCCCGGACATGCCGGTCAATCCCAACGACCCCAACCGCCCGGTGTCGCCCGGTACGCCGGATAACCCGGTGAACCCCGGCAACCCGGACAACCCCGTGGCCCCCGGCACCCCGGATAACCCGGTGGCGCCGGGCCGCCCGGACGGCAATGCACTGCCCCAGAGCGGCCAGCTGAACTGGCCCATCCCGTTCATGGCCTGCAGCGGCGTGCTGCTGTTTGCCGTCGGCTGGGTGCTGGACCGGAAGGAGACGCTGGCATGAACACAAAGCAGAAGATCGGCCGCGCCTGCATGATCGTGGGCATCCTGCTCATTCTGGGCGCGCTGGCGCTGCTGGGCTATAACCAGTGGGACGCCAACCGCGCCGACAAGGCTTCGCAGGACGCCCTGGGCAAGCTGGAAGAGACCCTGACCGAGACCATGGAGGACAAGACGAAGGACGAAGAGCCGGTGGTCCAGCCGGAGCTGGACCCGGAGCAGGAGATGACCGTCACCGACATCGACGGCTGGGGCTACATCGGATACCTGTCCATCCCGTCCATCGGGCTGGAACTGCCCGTGATGAGCGAGTGGAGCTATGCGGGCCTGAAGATCGCGCCGGGCCGCTACTCCGGCTCCACCTACGCTGACAACATGGTGGTCTGCGCCCACAACTACGCCAAGCACTTCAGCCCCATCAAGTGGCTGGCCCTGGGCAGCGAGGTCTATTTTACCGACATGGACGGCCAGCGCTGGAGCTATGAGGTGTCCAACGTGGAGACCATCCAGCCCACCGACATCGACAAGATGATCACGGCCACGGACGAGGACGCCTGGGACCTGACCCTGTTCACCTGCACCACCGGCGGCCGCGCCCGCTGTGCTGTGCGCTGCACCCGCACCGGTTACCCGGTCTTGGAGACCAGCGCGGCAGGGCGGATCACGGAGTAAGCAGGACGATTTGGAATTGCCTCCGCTTTGCTCTGGCAATATCAGCGGAAAATTATTTTTAAAGATATGCAATCCCGGAAAATCTGCGGATTTTCCGGGATTGTTTTTTCACGGATGGGCGTTAAGGAAAGTGGCCTGTTCTCTGGAAGGCAAACGATTTAGAATGCCCTCCGCTTTGCTCTGGGCATGAATAGCGGAAAAATTATTTTAGATTTTGCAAATCCGGCAGGGCTGCGGCCCCGCCGGATTTGCTTTTTCACGGGAGGGAGTTCCCCGCACAGGCTGGCCTTTTGCACCACCGGCCGATGGTTTTTCTTGCTTTTTGGAGGCAGTATGGTACAATGGACTCAGAAGAGGACACAGGAGGTGTGTTTATGGGAACCCTTTCTTACCCGGAACTGGAAGCTACGATCCGGCTGCTGCTGAAAAAGTACCACGCCGAATACGCCCTGCTGTTCGGCTCCTATGCCCGCGGCGAAGCCACCCCCAACTCCGACATCGACCTTGTGGTGGTGGGCGGCCCCGGCTTCCGTGCACGGGACATCTTTGCTCTGGGCGAAGAGCTGCGCCAGCTGACGCGGAAGGACGCCGACGTCTTTGAGCTGCGGGAGCTGAACACCGGCACCCCGTTTTACAACACCGTTATGCAGGAAGGGGTGCGCATCGCGTGATTTGTGGATGCTGTACGGGAGATCCTGGCCGGGATGTGAGAAACTCCCCCACCAAAAGACATTCTTTTGCCGCTTTAAAAAACAAGGTTCTGCACCGGTTTTGGGTTTTATTTTTCGTTTTGTGAAGCGGGTTCAACTTTTCGTTTGTTTTTTTGAAACATTTTCTGCTTTTCCGCTCTTGTAAATCCCCCGGAAAGGCTTTATAATAATAAAGCGTAAGCAGTCTGCACTGCGGACTGCCGGTGTAAGCGTGGAAATCCGGGGCCGCCCGGAGCCGGTGACGGTTCCCTGCACGCATTGTGGCGGGCAGAGCGGCCTCGTCTTTTTCAAAATTTATAGAGTAATTGGGAAAAAGGAGTATTCTACTATGCTGACGAATGAATACCTGAAGCGCGTGTACGAAGGCCTGGCAAAGCGCAATGCCAACGAGCCGGAATTCCTGCAGGCTGTGCGTGAGGTGCTGGAGAGCATCCAGCCCGTGGTGGAAAAGCACCCCGAGTACGAGAAGGCCGGCCTGATCGAGCGTCTGGTGGAGCCGGAGCGCATCATCAGCTTCCGTGTGCCCTGGGTGGACGATGCCGGCAAGGTCCAGGTGAACCGTGGCTACCGTGTGCAGTTCAACAGCGCCATCGGCCCCTACAAGGGCGGCCTGCGCTTCCATCCCT
>OGJX01001004.1_pt1 | contig 20415 bp, 17 predicted proteins | sample 1572381 | NCBI WGS metagenome assembly OGJX01 (sample SAMEA2582085, study PRJEB24529) | metagenome | biome: Human gut stool | place: China | collected 2011
AAGTCTCAATTAGTAGCTTAATTAATATGTCCAATATTTTGGGTGCATATCAAAATAGAACTAAAGTCTTTTTTTCATCTAATTAATTCATTTCAAATACAACTGATACATTTGCTCTAACACTGATATCACCACTTTGAATAGGTGAAGTTGCTCCTGTTGCATCAGCTGCTCTCATATACATAGCATTATTGAAATTTTTTGCTTCAATATATGTGCTTCCAGTATTTACACTGACTACATTTACTATAGATTTTCCTAAGCTATTAGCAACAACTTGTGCTTTACGTTTAGCATCTGCGATAGCTTGCTGTAATACTTTATCTTTATAAACTTGGCTGTCTTTTAAACCAAATTCTATAGAATTTACATTGCTAGCACCTGCATTAATTGCTGTATCAATCACATTTCCTACCATATCGATATTATCTATAGTAACAGTAATTTCATTTGATACATTGTAGCCAATGATTTCTCTACTATTATCTTTAGTGTTATATACAGGATATAAATTATAATTTGTTGTCTGCATTTTATCTTTAGTTATAGCTAATCCCAATATAGCACTTTGAATATTTTGCATGATTTGAGCATTTTGTGCTGAAGCTAATTTAGCATCTTTTGCAGTATTTTCAATGCTAATACTTATAGTTGCTTTATCTGGAGCAACTTTTATCGTAGAACTTCCATCTACAGAAATTGTTCTTAAATCCTGTGCTTGTACTAGACTACAAGAAAATAAAATACATAGAGCCATCACTAAGCCGACCAAACTAAATTTACGCATAAATAACACTCCTTTTGCTTTAAATTAATTAAATTATTAAAATTTTATTAAAATTTTCCAGATAAAATATAGGGAAGAATTTTCCCTATATTTATTTATGCATTAAACATTGAAACGGAAATGTGTAACATCGCCATCTTGCATGATATAATCTTTACCTTCTACACGAACTTGACCTTTTTCACGAGCTGCTGCTACACTTCCAGAAGCTACTAAATCATCATAAGATACGATTTCTGCACGAATGAAGCCACGTTCTATATCAGAGTGAATTTTACCTGCAGCCTGTGGAGCTTTTGTACCCACTTTAATAGTCCATGCACGACATTCATCTTCACCAGCTGTCAAGAAAGTCATAAGACCTAATAATTTAAAAGCTGCTTTGATTAATTTATTAAGACCAGATTCATCAAGTCCTAAATCAGATAAAAATTCATTTGCTTCTTCTTCATCGAGTTCTGCAATTTCAGATTCTACTTTAGCAGAAATTACTACAACGCCTGCATTTTCTTTTTGAGCATATTCTTTTACTTTTGCTACATATTCATTATCATTTTCAGCAGTAGCTGCTTCATCTTCACTTACATTTGCTACATATAATGTAGGTTTTAAAGTCAATAAGTTCAAATCTTTAATGAGTTCTAATTCATCTTCACTAAGTTCTGCCTGACGTGCTGGAATAGCTTCTTCTACTACTTTTTTTACTTTTTCCAAAACAGCTTCTTCAGCACGAGCTTCTTTATTACCGCTTTTAGCTGTACGAGAAACTCTATCTAAACGTTTTTCTACAGAATCAAGGTCTGCCAAACAAAGTTCAGTGTTGATTATTTCAATATCACGAATTGGGTCTACACTACCTTCAACGTGAGTGATATCACCACTAGCAAAACAACGTACAACATGAGCTACTGCATCTACTTGGCGAATATGGGATAAGAATTTATTTCCTAAACCTTCACCACGAGAAGCACCTTTTACTAAACCTGCAATATCAACAAAGCTTACGCTTGCAGGAGTAGTTTTTTTAGAATTGTACATTTCATGAAGAACTTTTAATCTTTCATCAGGAACATCTACAACACCTACATTTGGTTCAATTGTGCAAAATGGATAGTTTGCTGCTTCTGCACCTGCTTTTGTAATAGCATTAAATAATGTAGATTTACCCACATTTGGCAATCCTACAATACCAACTTCTAAATTACTCAAAATTATTCACCCTATCTTTTTTATTTTTCTATATAATTATACCTTATTCTTATTTTACTGCAACAAGGCTTCATCTATAATTGTACCATATTTGCCAAGCCACCAAGAAATAGCTCTTACACCATTGATATAATTTTCTAAAACAGTTCTATCTGGCAAGACTTCACGATTAAAATACTGTGGTTTTTCTACTAAATCATCAGTATTACCGATAGCATCAGCAGTTATCCAAAAAGCATAGCTTTGACCTAATTTATTTTCACTCAAAGATTTTCCCACACTATAATAAGTAAAACCTTCTGGAGCTATTAAATCTATCACTGTTGGCATAATATCTATTTGACTTCCTGCCATATCTTCTGGCAATAAATCTTTTTGTATGCCTTTTCCTGTGATGATAAGTGGCACGCTATAGCGTTCATACATTGTAGGTACTTTATCGATATTATATCTATCAGCATGGTCGCCCACAAAAATAAATAAACTATCTGGATATTTTGCTTTGACTTTATTGATGAAATCACCTGCCATCTTATCTGCATACCAAAAATGACCAAGCTCTTTGATTAATTCTTGATTATTTTTTTCTTTATCAGGCAAACCTTCAATCACTTTACTAGCATCAAAACCTTCTTTTTCCAAGTCAATATTAAATGGTGAATGATTTGATGTATTTAAAATCACTGAAAAAGTCATTTTATCATCATCAATCTGTTCAAAAATAGCATCATATAAATATTCATCATCAGCGCCCCACACACTACCTGTAGCATTAGGGTCAATATTGCCTCTACTATAAAAATTATCAAAGCCTTGCGCTAATGTAAATTCTTGAATATTTTCCCATGTAGCAGGGCCAGCATACCAAAAACTTGTTTCATAGCCTAAATTTTTCATCTGTGGTGCTGTTGCCGTGATATAAGGATTTGCTAATGCTTCTGGCATAGTTGTCAAATATAAATTAGAATTTGCCATGCCTGTAACCATAGTCATCAAAGCACCTACTGTACTTGAGCCACTAGGCAACATATGCGAAGTATAAATCGTATCATCTTCCGCGATTATTTTTTTCATATTATCAGCAATATGCAAATCGCTATATTTATCTAATAATGGCCAGTTCGCATAGCTTTCTGATACAATCACAAAAATATGTTTTGGTTTTTCTATCTTTGCCCCTGTTGCTTCTTTAGCTAGATATACGCTTAAATCATTTCCGCCATCTTTATTTGTTAAAGATTTTGCTAAATCTCTCACATTTTGCGCTGAAAAACTAAGTCCATTACAAGCTTCCATACGCATTTGATTTGCATATGCTCGATAAATAGCTTGGTAATCATCTAAAATAGACTCATTCAAAAATGTATCATTTGTAATCCCTGCATTTTCCCAGTTCACACCAGATTTCCAGCTCCAGCCACCACCATATAAAGATAATGTACCTAAAACATATACGCACATAAGCAAGGAAACAGTTTTTATTTTCTCTGGTAATATTTGCCATCTTTTAACTTTAAAACTATAAGTTAAAAATTTATTAAAAGCATAATTCAAGATAGCAACTAAAACAATTACTAATAGCAATTTCAATGGCAACTGAAATTCTTCCACTAAAGAAATAAATAATGCATATAAATCTTCATGCATTGCTGTAAATAACATTTGATTGAAACCGCTATGGAATTGTTGATAAAAAGGAAATCTAGCTACAAATAATAATGTAGTTATAAACAAAATCACAAATGAACAAATATAGCGAAAATATTTTAATCTATGCCATATAGTTTCAGCGATAAAACCAATAAGCATACATAATGTAAGTCCGCCTGCTGTTTGCAAACTTAATTTTGCCCCACTATAAATTGCTGTAAGAATTAAATTATGTCCACTATCTGCACTGAGATATTCACTCATACCCCAAATAAAAACCAAACGATAGACACATAATAATAACCAAAAAAAGATAAAGGTTTTTATTATTTTTGTTAAATTTTTATTTAAACCTAACAAAATTTTATTTAGCAATATAATCCTTCTTTCTCGCTTTACCAAAATCACTAAAATTTACAAGAAACTTACTATACTGCTTTATTATACAAAAAAATTTTTCACTTATAAATACACTATTAACTAAAACCTTACAAAATTTATAAAATAAGCAAAAAGACTTCCTATAGCCATTTATTCATTAAATAAACTATAGGAAGCCCTAATTTATAAAAATGATAAAATCTGAGCTATCTTTTTACAATAATTAGTCTAAGATAACTGCTTTTGTAGCTGTAGCTTGTCCAGGCATGCTCATTGCTACAAAATCATACCATACTAAAACTTTATCACCTTGTTTTAATTCTTTAGCATCATCTTCTACATTTTCAGGAATTGTAACGAACATATCTTCATTAGTATTTAAAAATTTAACGCCATTTTTTACTTTATCTACTTTGCTAACATGCATATAAATGCCATCATGTTGACCATCACCCATTACAAGTGCATATGCTCTGCTTTGTGGTGGAAGGCTACGAGTAGAAATAGAGCTATAATATGCTGTTAATTCATCACCTACATGTAAACGATTGAGGTCTACATCTTCACCATTTTTACCATTTAAAATTTCAGTATCCCAACGCACAATTAATGCTACTGAATTATTAGAATTTGTATCCTTTATAGTAATCATATCATCATCAATGGATACAATTTGACCATGTAATCTCATTACGTCATCTAATGCTTTATTTGCACTAGCTGCAAATGCAGCTGTAGAAGCAAAAGCTAAACATAACACCATCATCAATAAAATTCTAAGTTTCTTCATTGTAAATTCAACCTCCATTGAATATATTCATTAATCTTATATTATCATCTTTAATGAACATATTCAATAAGAAATCTATTAGAGATAAATTAAAAGATTATTAAAATAAAAAAGAGATTTATTACCTTTGCTCTATATAAACAAATTCATAAATCTCTTTCTTATTATATTTATATTCTATTCATGTAATTCCAATGGTAGTCCATCAGGGTCTTTGAAAAATGTCATTTTTTTCTTTGTAAAATCGTCCCATCTAATTGGTTCACATTCAATGCCCAATTTTTCTAATTCTGCTACAGTCTTTTCTATACATTCCACTTTAAAAGCTAAATGTCTAAGTCCACAAGCTTCCGGATTATTTACACGTTTTGGTGCATCTGCTTTACCAAAAATCTCCAATTCACAACTACCTAATTTTAAATCTAACTTATAATCATTTCTATCTTCTCTATGATGTTCCCTAATTACTTCAAACCCCAATAAATCTACATAAAAATGACGAGATTTCGCATAATCAGATACGATAATTGCCACATGATGAATTACATCTAAATTCATGATTTACACCTTTAATCTTTCTTTTTAAATAAATATGTCATATAGATAAATATTACCCAAATAGGTAAAACTATTATAGAAATCAACATATCTGGTATTTGTGTCATAATCACTACTACTGCGATTAAGAACAAGATACAGAAATAATTTGTATACGGATAAAATAAAGATTTAAATTTAAGTTCATCTAAACGATTTTCACGAGTAAATTTCAATCTAAATTTCATATGTGTAATAGTGATGATAAACCAGCTGATGATTAAGCCAGCTACTACAATAGATAATAAATACATAAATAATTCTTTAGGGAAATAATATGTCATGATTACAAGAATTATACCGATAACTGCTGATACTAAAATCCCTACCATTGGAATACCAGTGCGAGATAAAGAAGCGAAAATTTTTGGTGCATTTCCTTCTTTTGCTAAACCATAAAGCATACGAGATGTACCATATAAAATACCATTATATGCAGACAATGCTGCTACTAATACAACAAAGTTTAAAATATTAGCTGCTGCTGGAATACCGATATTAGAGAAAATCTGTACAAATGGACTGCCTTGAAGACCAACTTGATCCCATGGAGAAAGACTCATCAATACTACCATAGTACCAATATAGAAAATTAAAATACGAATTAAAATTTGATTTATAGCTTTTGGTAAAGTTTTTTCAGGATTTTCAGCTTCTCCTGCTGTTATCCCAATTAAATCTACACCACCAAAAGAGAACATAACTACTGCTAAAGAAGCCGCAAAGCCCCAAGCACCGTTAGGAAAAAATCCACCATTAACCCATAAATTACTGAAATTTTGAGGGAATGGACCCATTGTTGTAAAAATTAAATACAAACCGAAGACAATCATACAGCAAATAGCTGTTATTTTAATAAATGATGCCCAATATTCTGATTCACCATAAAAACTTACATTGATTAAATTAACAGTTATGATTACTAAAATACAAATTAAAATAGTGAGCCATTGTGGAAAATCAGGTAACCAAAAATTGACATATGTAGCTGTCGCGGATAATTCAGCCATACCTGCTATCATATATAAAAACCAATAATTCCAACCTGCTAGATAACCTGCAAATCTATGCCAATATTTATCAGCAAAATAACTGAAAGAACCGGATACTGGTTCTCTAACAGACATTTCACCCAACATTCTCATGACAAAGAAAATAAAAATCCCTGCTAATAAATAAGATAAAATAATACCAGGCCCTACTAATTTGATTGTTGGTGCAGAACCGTAAAATAAACCTGTACCAACAGAAGCCCCTAAAGCAATCATTTGCATATGACGACTTTTTAAGCCCCTCTTCATTTTGTGTTCATTATTATCCATATCTATCCACCTTTTTTAATAAAATCTAAAAACATAAATAATATATTATCATTTACCTTATCAACTTTACAATAAACAAATAAAAAATCCCTATAAATACTAAAATAATATGTATAAAAATTACAGACAAAAAGCACTAACTATCAAAAATCAATAGTCAATGCTTTTCATCTTAATTCATACCTTATTATACTTTTGCTCTCAATTTATATGTTATATAAATAAATGCTACCCAAACTACTAATGCCCCTAAAGATATTCTCATATCTTCCATAAAGAACATAATCACTACAATAGCAGCTAAGAAAATAAAACAAAAATAATTAATATAAGGGAATAAAAAAGCTTTAAAATGAAGTTCATCTAAACGATTTTCCTGTATGAATTTCATTCTAAATTTCATATGAGTTATAGCTATAGTTGCCCAAGTAATAACAAGTGCTGCAACTACAGTTGATAATAAATACATGAAAACTTTTTCCGGTAAAATATAAGTCAAAATTACAAGCAATAAAGAAATTGCTGTAGATACCAAAATACCTACCATTGGTATGCCACGACGAGATAAAGAAGCAAAAATCTTAGGTGCATTTCCATTTTGCGCTAAATTGTGCAAAATACGAGATGTACTATACAAACTACTATTATATACAGAAAGTGCTGCTACAATTACCACGAAGTTTAAAATATTAGCTGCTGCTGGAATACCGATATTAGAGAAAATCTGTACAAATGGGCTGGCATTTAAACCAACTTCATCCCATGGAGCAAGTGTCATCAATACTACCATAGTACCAATATAGAAAATTAAGATACGAAGCAATACTTCATTTATAGCTCTAGGTAAAGTTTTTTCTGGATTTTCAGCTTCTCCTGCTGCAATACCGATTAATTCTACACCGCCAAAAGAAAACATAACTACAGCTAAAGACTGTGCAAATCCCCAAGAACCATTAGGGAAAAAACCTCCATTACTCCATAAATTACTGAAATTATCAGGAAATGGTCCCATTGTTGTAAATATCAAATAAAAACCAAATACAATCATACAGCAGATAGCTAAAATTTTAATAAATGATGCCCAAAATTCTGCTTCACCAAAAGTTTTTACATTGATTAAATTCACAGTTGTTACCACTACAATACAGACTAAAACTGTTATCCAATGAGGTACATCAGGAAGCCAATAATTTACATAAATAGCGATTGCAGATAATTCCGCAAAGCAAACTAATAAATATAAAAACCAATAATTCCAACCTGCTAAATAACCTGCAAAAGAACCTAAATATTTATTCGCAAAATAAACAAATGAACCAGATACAGGCTCTCTTACAGACATTTCCCCTACCATTCTCATGATACAGAAAATGAAAACACCAGCTAAAGCATAAGATAGAATAATCCCTGGACCTACTAATTTAATTGTTGGTGCAGAACCATAAAACAGCCCCGTACCAATAGAAGTACCAAGTGCAATCATTTGCATATGGCGATTTTTCAGCCCTCGCTTCATTTTATTATTTTCATCACTCATAATAATCCACCTTTAAAATTATTCTTTATACATATGTTCAATACGTGCTACAGCCAATGTACTTACTACATCGCCTGTTACATTGAGTGCAGTATGAATCATATCTATTAAACGGAAGATACCAACTATCATACCCATAATTTCAATAGGAAGCCCCATTGTTGTAAGTAACATTATAGTCAATACAATGCCACTGTTTGGAATACCAGGAGTACCTATGGAAATCAATGTAGTCATAAAGATAAACATCACTTGTTGCATTAAAGAAAGTTCTACACCATATACTTGAGCTACAAATAATACAGTAACAGCATAATATACAGCAATCCCATTCATATTGATAGTTGCACCAATAGGCAAAGTAAATGATGCCAATTCATCTTTTACTTTAAATTTTTCTTCAGTAACACGTAAGCTAACAGGTAAAGTACCAGAACTACTTGTTGTACTAAATGCTACTAACCAAACCTCTGTAATTTTAGTAAAGAAATCTTTCAATGAAATCTTAGCAATGTATTTAATAATGAATACATACATAAATAACACTACAGAAAAAGCACCTATGTAATGAGTTAAAATAAATTTACCTAAAATATTAAAAATAGATAAACCATATTCACCAACACTACAAGCAACTAAAGCAGTTACCCCAAATGGAGTTACTTGCATTACCATATCTGTGATTTTAAACATAATAATATTGGCTTCATCAATAACTTTTTTAACATTTTTTACTTTATCACCCAAAATAGTTATCGCAATACCAATAAATACCCCAAATACGATAATTTGCATTAAATTACCTGTAGCTAAAGCTGTTATCGGATTATCAGGAACCATGCTCAAAATAGTCTGGCTAACAGTCATTGGCTCAGCAGGTTTTATCACTTCGCCTGTATCTACAATTTGACTTACAGCAAAATCAGCACCTGGCTTCATTATATGTGCCACAATAAGACCAATAATTGCAGAAAGCACTGTAGTTACAATATAAAACCCTACTACCTTTGTTCCTATGCGTTTTAATTTTCCAATATCACCTATACTAGATATTCCACTAATAATAGATAAAAATACAACAGGAACAACAATCATTTTAATGAGTTTTAAAAATAAATCTCCAATAGGTTGTAACCATAAAATGTCTTTTTGAAAAATAAGCCCTAAGATAATACCTATCCCAAAACCAAGAAAAACTTTGGCACTCATACTGAGATTTTTCAAATTATCACACCCTTAATTTATAAAATAATACGCTTTCCATTATATCATAAAATCCATAAAAAATTTACATATTTACATTATTTTTAAGAAAAAAGATAAAAATTTTATACATTTTATCTTTTATTTGCTAGAAAAAAAAGGAAATTAAATTTTTTAATTTAATTTCCTTTTTTACTTTCTTCTTCACAATATTTAATTCTTTTTTATCATTTTTTTAGGATGTTTCCAATATAACTTTTCACAACGAGGTGAACAAAAAATAGTTCGCCTATCATGCTTATTTACAACTGTTACTAATTCATGACATTTTTTACATCTAAATTGTCTTAGTATAACTCCTGTATTTTCTTCATCATTTATATCTTCTACAATCCTATTTTTGCTATAGTATGTTTCTTTATGATGTTTTTTTCGACAATAATAGGTACAATACACTTGATCTTTTCTTCTAGCTTCAAAAGATTGATGACAAACTGGACATATCTTATTTAAATGCATTTATCGTTTCATCATACCTTGAAATCGTTGTTTTGACTCTAATACTTTCAAAGAAGCTGTATATACTTGTGTCAATATTTTCTCATCAATGCCTTTAAATTGCATGTCACTACCCAAATCAACGCATACTTTACCTTCATTATCAATAAGATATCTCTGCGGCATACAGTAAAATCTTCCATCATTAGTAAACATATATAAACAAAGAGTACTTACAGCATTTTGCATATTCTCTCCTTGACGGAGTTCTGATAAAAACTTTTCATCTGTATAACGGTCTTCTGCTGAAACAACAACATAGTATTTATCATCCTTTTTAACAGCCTCTACTGTGTCTGGATATATATACATAATGCCATAATCGCTATTTCCAACTTTTTGTTCTATAGCTGCTTCTGCCACATTATTTGAGTCGATTCCATATGCCATATCACAGACTCCTATCAATAAACCTATTACTATAAGAACGAATTTTTTCATATCTCATTATTGCTGTTGCTGTTCATTCAACTCTTGTACAGAAACATTAACGAGTTTTTTGTCTTTATCAAATATAAAGATTAATTGAGCCTGTTTATTACTATCAAAAGTAGCATTATATATAACTACATCATTTTGATCTTGACGTTGATAAACATAAAATTTATCTTCTGTCAATTTACCAAAATTACTTTTCATACTTCTTTGTAAACCATTATAATTAACTTCTGTAAATTGATTTTTCAATCCATTAGAAAAATTACGGCTTAATACATCATATGCTGGTACTTTTTCTCCTCTAAATGCATCTATAAAAAGCTGTGCTGCTTTCTGTTCGCTATTTAAATCACTGCTATCTGATGCACTACAAATACTTCCAAAAGCCATCATCATACTTGCTGCTAATATACATATAATTTTTTTCATTTAAATCACCTTTAATTTATTTTTTTGTATTAAAGTATAAGCGGCAAATATTAATTTGCCGCCTTTACTTATTAGATTAAAATTTTATGCTTGTTCCTGTGTTTGTTCTACTTTGTTTTCAATTGGTCTAATTGATTCACCTTTTGCTTCTCTTTCAGCTAAAAGTTTAGCATGTCTATCTGCTTGTGCTTTTACTTCAGCGCGTTTTGCTGCTTGTTTAATTTCTTCAGCTTTAGCGAGAATACGTTTTTCTTCATCTTTAGCTTTTTCAGCTGCAGTTTTACGACCAATTCTCCAAGTAGCACCGATACCGCCCATTACTTCATCACCAGAAGTGGAAAGACTTGCACTGAGCATGAAGTCTTGGTTTGGATAATGGAATACACCGATAGCAAGACCTGTTTCGCTCTTATATTGACCAACGCCAACAGCGATTTCAGTTGGAGCTTCTGGATCAAATCCCATAGTACGAAGATTTGCGATAGCTGCTGCCATAGCACCCACTTTATCGATACGTTGTTCAACATCGCCTAAACGTTTTTCAACATTATCGATACGATTGCTTAAAGCCATATCATTAGCATAGCTAGTACTTGCAACATCTTGAATTGCATGATCAAGAGCAACATCTGCATCAACCATAGTTTCAGAATCAGTGATGTATTCAGTAGTTGCATTGCCATCTTTATCTGCATCTTTATATGCAGTAGCAAGATCTTCTTTATTTTTAGCACCAACTACTTCAGTACTTGCAATGCCTTCTACTTTTACAGAAGAAGTTTCTTCTTTACTGTATTTATCCTTACTTGTAATAGTTAATGTACCATCTTTAAGTTCAGCACTATCTATAACACTATCTGTAAGTGTACCTACTGTTACTGTAGATCCATTACCTTTTTCTAATACAATATCACCAGTTTCTGTATCTACCTTACCACCGCTAATTGAATTACTAACAACATCTTGTGTAAAACCATTAATGCTATTATTGAGTTTACCAATTGCTTCAGTTACACTATCACCATCTTGAACAGGAGTAGTATCATTTTCAAATTTACTATATACAAGATCTCCTACCTTATTATCAAGGTTGTCAACTTTATCATCAAGGTTGTTAACTTTATTATTAACTTTACCAATAGCAGTAGTTACATCTTGACCTTTGCCAATATCTGTGCCTGTAACATTACCATAGTCAAGGTTACCAATATCCGCACTAGTACCAGCTTCTACACCAGCGATAGCATTATTTAATACATCAACGTTAACTGCTGCACTACCATCATAATTTGTAGCATTTTTATTAGTTGTAGCATATGCTACATTAGTAACAAGTGTACCATTTTCATGTGTAGTCTTATCATATTCAGTGCCTCTTAGTTTAATAGTATCATAGTTTACACTACCATCTTTATTAAATGTATTATATACAGCAACTGCATCATATAAATCATCTAATTGAGCTTCTGTTGCTGCTCTACTTGTTTCTGTAGTTGTAGTTCCATTATTTGCTGCAAAAGTAACCATTTTTGCTTGTAGTGTTTGTTCTGGTGCCTTAGGTTTCCATTCAGTATTTTCTAAACCTGTAATTGTAGCTTCACCGTCATTTAATCTAATACCACTATCAGTAATTTGACTTTCTCCATTCACAACAGCACCAACAATTACTGCACCATCTTGACGAACAGCTAAACCAATAGTACGTTTTGCTTCAGTAGTTGTACCATCTGGATTTATTGCTTCAAATGGATCTTCTTTATCCTCTTCATTTATGAAATCAGAAATTAAGGTATATTCCATATGTGTAGCATCTTCACCATCATTAAATACAGCATGTTTAATCTGAGTTACAATATCACCAACATCATTTAAGCTGTATTTAATATCACTGCCAGTATAAGATACAACATCTTTAGCATGAACTACACCATCTGTTGTTACACCGAACATAGGTGCTCCCATAGCATTTGTTGAATATAATAAGAATCCACCATGTTCTTTAAAGAATTCTGTATCTTTTTGGTATTCTGCTTTGTCTTCTGGATTATTTTTATCTAATGCATAATATGAATCAGGAATATATCCTGTTATACCTGTTATAGGATTTCCATTTTCATCAGTTATATCAACAGGAGTAGAATCTGTGTAAAGTGTAAGACTTGTGGTTGTTTTTTTACCTGTTTCATCACCTTTATCACCTAAAGTGATATTATCATTTAATTTAACATTAATAGCATTGTCTCCAGCTTCACTTGTTGTAGCAGATACTGTAATATTTTTATCACCATTGAAGTTTAATGTTTTTCCTGGTTTTACATCAATTTCTTCAGTGCCAACTTTTGCAGTCCAACCTTTATTAGCTGTTGCTTCAACATTTTTTAAAGCATCCATACTTGCGATATTACTGAGAACTACTTTATTTCCAGTTTCTTTACCAGCACCATTTACTTCTGTTAATGTTATCTTACCATCTTCACCAACTGCATATGCACCATTAAACTCAGGTGTTTCACCATTTGCTGTAACATTTGTTGCTATATGTTTTTCAGTGCTTTGTAATTGACCAAGGTTTACTGCTTCATCAAGTTTTTTAGCATCAGCTACATTTGCTATTGTTGTACCATTTGGACCAGCTAATGTTATTTTACCTGTGTTAACTATGCCATTATTATCATCGTATCTAACAGCATATTTGCTTACTTCAGATAAGCTATATTTTTTACCGCTATTATCTTTATCCCCATCTGCATAGGCAATAACATCACCATCGCTAGAAACAGTACCATTATTAGCAACATTAAATACTGTATCACTTGTTGTATCCTTAATAGAAATCATGCTATTTTCATTATCTGGATTAAAATTAATATATCCTGCTCTTCCATCCAAAGTGATATTATCTTTTAAATTTACATTAATTGCACCATCAACTGCTGTTACATCAATGTTATTTATCATCGCCATTGAATTTTAATGTTTCTCCTGGTTTTACTGCAAAGTTGCCGTTCTTATCACTAGATGTATTTTTGTCAGCTACATACCAACCTTCATTTACTGTTTGATTTGTTTTTTCTATAGCTGCATCTAATTTACCGATAGATTTTGTTAAACTATCACTATTTCTAACAATATTTTCTTCCCTATCATTAAGATATTTTAAATCGCCAATCTTATCAGTATCAATACTTTGTAATTTAGTTGCACTTGCTACATCTTTAATATCTACAGTATTACCATCTGTATCTACTACTTTATAATCTTTACCATAATCACCATAAGAACTTTGACTTACTTCACCAGAAGCTGTTCCATCTAATGTTGTATTTGTAAATATTTTATCATCATTTGTATTATATGGTGTTCCATTATTATCTGTTATTGTCCAGTTTCCACCATCTGTATGTTCAAGTGTAGCATCACTACTTACTGTTAAATTATTATAAGTTGATACATTATCTTTGAAGTAACCTACGTTTACTGCTTCACTATCATCAGTACCTGTAGCATATTTAACATTTGTGAGTTTTACTCCTCCATTTACCTGTGGAGTTCCGTCACTATTTAACCCACCAAGTGTTACTATATCCTTAGTTTCACTATCATATTTTACACTTAACGCATCTGATTTTTCTAATGCATCTATATCAATAGCATTTTTATTTACTTTATCATCTACATTTTCTAACTGACCTTGAGTTGCAGCTATGCCTTGAAGTCTCTCATCTTTATCTACTGCATCTGCAAGTTTATCATCCCATTTAGTATTGTTAAGACCTTTAACGATATCTGTTGTTACAACGCCACCATCAATATTTGTGAAAGAAACATCTGTCAATTTGCCAACAGTCTGTCCCAAAATAGTTCTTTTTGCTTCTTTCTTATTAACGAATGTAGCACCATGTTCATCAAATTTAGTTGTCTTTGTAGTTGATAAAGTAACATTATCAGCAATATGACCTATTGTTCCAGATACTTTAGCTTCAAATTTTGCACCATCATTATCAAAGTCAAATTTATTTGTAGATGCTACGCCTGCTATTCCTCCTAATGGGCCAACAATGCCAGCTGCTTGAGTATTTACAGCATGAATGCTACCAGATTCACCATTTAATAAGATGCCATCACCATCAAATTTCTTACCATCTAATGCTACAACAGGATTTAATTTAACATTGATTGCACCATTATCTGCTGTTACATCAATATTTTTATCACCATTGAAATTTAATGTGCCTCCTGGTTTTACAATAGTTTTTCCACCATCACTACCTGTTGCAGTCCAGCCCTGACCTACTTTATTTACTTCGCCTTGTAATTCATCTATATCACCAGCTACTGTATATAACTGAGCTTCTGTTGCTGCTTTTGTTGAATATTTAGTAACATCATTAGCATCCCATTTAGTATTAGAAAGACCAGTTATTTCTCCAGCAGTACCATCAATTACAACGTTCTTATCATCTTTTCTAGCATCGGAAGAAAGTGTAATTTTACCACCATCAATATTTGTAGAAGAATTTGTTGTTGTATCCCATTTTTCATCTGGTAGGATTATCTTATCTTTCCAACCCTTATCTGTCACATTTTTACTAAAAGTAGCACCTTTTTCATTAAATTCAGTTGTATTTGTAGTAACTAGATCTCTTTCAGAAGTAATTTTCCCTTTTAGATTTTTAACAACAGTGTTTTCATTTTTTTCAGTTACAAATTTTCCACCATCGCTAAAATCAAATGTATTTGTAGTAGTTGTGGTCTTAATTTCATCCCATCCATATTTTGGTTCTGATTTTGTAGTATTTACTGCATTAATAGTACCATTTGTACCACTTAAATTAATTTTCTTACCATCATTTGCGTCAGCATCTAATGTTACATCAGATTTTAAGCTAACAGTACCATTTGTTACATCAATATTAGTGCCAGCTTTTACATTAGTGCTACCAGCATTTTCAGCTACATAATCTTTTAATAAATCAACGTTAACTGCATCACTTCCTGTATCAGTTCCATTAACGTCAGCATATGCAACATTTGTCAAGCGAGTTCCATTTGCTTTATTATCATAAGCTTTTCCGCCAAAATTTACACTAGATTTATCATCTACATCATATTTTACATTTAATTGAGTAGCTTTATATAATTGAGCTTCTGTTGCTGCTTTAGTTGATTTTTCATTAATTGTATCATCCCAGTTTGTGTTTCCCAAACCACTAATAGTAGTTGCTGATAATGTTCCGTCAACTGTTGTAGTTTTATTTTCAGCATTATATGTTATGCCTTTTGTTTTATCACCAATTGCTTTTAAACCATAATCTCCAGCAACTACATCACTAGCTGATAATGTTCCATTAACTGTTGTAGTTTTAGTGTCAGCGTTATATGATGTTATACCCTGTGTATTAGCACCAATTGTATTTAAACTATATTTTTGTGCACCACTATTATCTAATGTAACTACATCATCTTTAGCTTTTAATTTATCTACAGTTAAATCATTTTCAGTACCTTTATCATACATAACAGCTTTATTTTTTAACTGACCAGTTACTGAATCAATTTCAAAGCCGTTTTCATCAATATTTAATTTAAGTCCATTTTCCTCATCAGCAGTTAAACCAGAACCTTCTTTTACATTTACTGCTACTGCATCATTATTGTTAGTATCAATTTTTAAACCAGCACCAGCATTTACTTTAAGTCCATTTTCACCAGCAGTTAAAGATTTACCATCTAATTTTACATCTAGTGTATTATCTTCAATTTTTAAAGTATTACCATTGTTTATTTTAAGTCCACCATTGCCATCAGTAATTAAACCAGAGTTATTATCCCGTGTTTCATCTACTGCTAATTTTACTGCTAATTGTCCATTTTCAGTACTTAAACCAGCACCAGTATCTACATGAAGTCCTCCATCAGTTGATATACCAGAACCATTTTTTATATCTAAAGCTAGCTTATTACCATCAAATTTTAAACCTTTACCACTTGCTAAATCTATGACTACTTTATTAGTGTCTTTATCAATAGTTAAGCCAGCACCAGTATTTACACTAATTTCTTCGTAATGATGATCCGTCCACCAATCATCATCATCATAGTCTTTTGTAACTATTGAAATACCATTACCTTCACCAATTCTTTCAGTCTCAACAATATATTGTTGAGCTGATACTGAATTCATTGGCAATACACCAAAGGCTGCTATAGCACCGCATACTACAAGTGCTGCTATACGACTACGAATACTACTTCTAGATGTTCTACTCTGCTTTCCGCTACTATGAGCAAGTTCTGATACTACGACATATTGATTCTTTACCTTGCTCCAAATAACTTTATAAATCTTATTCATGAGCTTGTCCTCCCCTTGAGTAAAATAATCCAACCCAAAATAGTTTTTATAATTTAATACTCAATAAAACTATTTTTACTAGTTGCATTTAAATAATTTATAAATAACTAAACTTATCTACATTTGTATTTATAAATTATTTTTAATTCCACCATTTAGAAGGCGGTGTTTCTTGAATAAAATGTTTACAATATGTAGCATTATCATTAGATTCTTTAGCAAATAAATACTTTAAATCCATTTTATTATCAAAAATTTGTTCATTTATCTTTATAACTTCTAAAAATGTAAAGTCCTGCGTATTTTTCAATTTACTTTCAATAATTTTTTCTGGACAATCTAACAAATCAGCCAATGTTCCTGCTATGTCTTCTAGTTTATATCCTTTTTTTATCATTTCTACGATTAAATTATTATACATACACTCGCCCCCTTCCATAAATGGAATATTTTTAGTTTTATTTTACTTCCATTTATGGAAAAAGTCAAATAACATAATGGAAAATATTAAAATTTTTAGAAATCTGTCAACTTTACACTAAAATTTATAAATGATATACTATTTCAATAATCCGAAATGGAGGAATAATATATTATGGAATCCTTTAAACCTATATTGGAAAAAATAAAAAAAATAAAACAAGAAAAAGGTTATACTAATGAAGTTTTAGCTCAAAAATCAGGTATTCCCCTCAGTACTTTGAATAAGATTTTATCTTCTGTTATCAAAGATCCCAAAATTGGTACTCTTATAGCTATCACAGATGCTTTAGATGTTGATATAAATTCATTAATTTATGATAATCTAAATATAAAAGATAAACCCAATCCAAAAACAACTGATAACTTAAAAAAACTAGCCAATGAATATAATCTAAATATAGATGATATAGCTTTTATTACAAAATATATCAATCTACCAGCTAAAGATCGTCAACATTTTCTTTCTTTATTAAGATTATTGACTTCAGAAAATATTGACAATTCTCCCGTTTTAACAAAACCAGATCACAAATTAACTATAGAAGAAAAACGTAAAATTGTTGAATATGAATTAGATTTAGAAGAAAAAAAACAAACATTATTAGCTTCCATTTCTTCAAATGGTTCATGAAATTACATAAAAAAGGCAGTTTATGAAATTAATCATAAACTGCCTTTTCTACTATTATTTTTTATTTATTTATCCCAAAATAATCTGCTAAAATCAGCGTTGCATTATATTGTGGTTGATCAAAAGAACGACTACTTAATTGGAACCAACCATCGCCATTTCCTCTAGCACTAGCAACATACATTTCATCATTTATAAATCTTATCATCGTTTTATAAGTGAATTTTGTTGTTTTATCTCCATCTACCATCACAACATCATAAGAAAATACTGCCGTTTTTATATTTTCTTCAATTTTTTCTTCTTGCTCAATAATTTTTGCTGAAGATAAGTCAACATATCTATTTACACCGTTTTGTGAAAATGCTAATGGATAATTTGTATCATTATTCCAATAGCTAGCTGGAGTATATAATGCTGAAGCTTCAGCCATGGAAAAACTATTTGCCGTTAAAGCAAATATACATAAGGCAATAACCATCATAAAGTATTTAACTATTTTTTTCATAATAAAGTTCCTTTCTTATTATGACCGATACAAAATTATATCCTAATTCAATCATATCTTGTTTATCATCACAAGTCAATAAAAACAAAAAGAGCCTTTAGATTATAAAATCCAAAGACTCTACATTTTTAAAGTGGCGGAGCGAGAGAGATTCGAACTCTCGCACGGCGAAGCCGCCTAACGATTTAGCAAACCGTCCTCTTCAGCCTCTTGAGTATCGCTCCGTAAAATTTATTTTTTATCATTATACAATAAATTACATAATAATTCAATTATCTCATCTTAAATATATCTTTTTAAATCTCCAAATACTTAAGCTTAATACTATGATTGTAAAAAATACCAAAAATAATGTAGGTTGATATAAATATTCCAAACCTATTCCCTTCAAAAAAATTCAACGAGATATCTCTACATAATGAGTCATTGGCAATATCATGCTTATATAATAAAAAAAATCTGGCATAGCTACACGTGGAAACATAAATCCTGATAATAAAATACTTGGCAATAATACGAAAAAAGATAATTGCATAGCTTGCATTTGATTTTGAGCTACTGTTGATATCAATATTCCCAAAGAAAGTATCGCTAACATAAAGATTGTAGTCAATAATATAAATAAAATCAGACTTCCTTTTATAGGAATATTAAAACCAAAATAACCTACACAAATTGCTATTATCATTTGTATATAACCAACGCAAATATACGGTACTATTTTTCCAATTATCAATTCAATTGGTTTTAATGGACTTATCAATAATTGTTCTAATGTTCCTTCTTCTTTTTCTCTAACTATAGAAATACTTGCTACCATGATTAAAGTCATCATCAACACTATGCCAATAATTGAGGGAATTATATAATTGGCACTGATAAAATCAGGATTATACCATGCTCTTATTCGTAAATCATATTTACCTACAACTAAATTTGGATTATAAGATAATGAAGATAATTGCATTTGCTCTGCTTTTTTATTAATGGCTAATTGAGCTACATTTATAGCTGAGCTAGCTGACATATTATCACTAGCATCTACAATCAATTGGATAGGTACATTATCTCCATGCTTAAATTTTTTCACCATATCTGGCGGAAATATTATACCTACAATAGCCTCACCAGAATTAATTTTTTCATTCACTTCTTTTATACTGCTAGCATAATATATCACATCATAATAATCAGTAGCCACTAATACATCAATGAGCTCTCTACTTTCTTGTTGCCTACATTGATCAAAAACAACTGTTGGTATATGTTTTACTTCTGTATTTATAGCTAACCCAAAAATCAAAATTTGAATAATAGGTAACAATATCAGCAATCTTAACATAGTTGTATCTCTACGCATTTGTTTAAACTCTTTATATAATATTGCATAAATTCTATGCATCACTATTCACCGCCTTTTGTTTAACCAATAAGGCAAAAACTTTATTTAATGAAGTATTTTCATCAGCTACTGATTTTTTTATGATGGATTGTATAATGAAGTGCGACACCTAGAAAAATAAAAAACTCATTATGA
>OGJX01001009.1_pt1 | contig 20311 bp, 10 predicted proteins | sample 1572381 | NCBI WGS metagenome assembly OGJX01 (sample SAMEA2582085, study PRJEB24529) | metagenome | biome: Human gut stool | place: China | collected 2011
AAAAGAAATTTTTATGGTAAAGAAAACTATTTTTTTACACTTAAAGAAAAGACTTAAGCTTTTTTGCATTATAAACGTCTTTTTTATGATTCCATTCTCTTCATTCGGTACTAATTCTATTAGTTGGAATTCCGAAGAAGATTTATTCTCAGTACAGTATGAGAATGTTACAGTTAAAGATATTTTAGATTATATCGAAAAACATAGTAAGTATATTTTTATTTACTCTGCTAATGTTCAGAAAAATCTGAATAACAAAGTCTCCATTTCAGTTTCCAATAAGAAAATAGATGCTGTATTAAAAGAGTTGTTCTCAGAGACAGGACTGAATTATAAGATGTCGGGAAGACAAATTACTATTTCGGTGCCAGAAGCTCCTAAAGTACAACAAACTATACAACAAAAGGGTATTAAGGTAACAGGTAACGTTTCAGATGAAAAAGGTGAGCCTTTGATTGGTGTAACAATCATTTTGAAAAATGATTCCACAGTGCATGCATTGACAGACATGAATGGTAATTATAGTATTATTGTTCCTGAAAGAAAATCTGTGCTTTCTTTCCGTTATATTGGTTTTGTTCCTAAAGAAGAGGTAGTTAATAACCGGAAGGTTGTTAATGTACAAATGGTAGAAGATGTTGGTCAATTAGATGAGGTTGTAGTGGTTGCCTATGGCGCACAAAAGAAAGAGTCTGTTGTTGGTTCTATCACAACGATTGAGCCTGCTAAGTTAAAGGTTTCTACTACTCGTTCAATAAGTAATAATCTGGCTGGTACAGTTGCCGGTGTATTAGCTGTGCAACGTTCTGGTGAACCGGGATATGATAATTCTTCTTTCTGGATTCGTGGTATTAGTACATTCCAGGATGCCGGACAAAACCCATTGGTTTTGATTGATGGTATAGAACGCGATTTGAATAATATTGATCCTGAAGAGATAGAATCTTTTTCTGTGTTGAAAGATGCTGCTGCAAGTGCTGTTTATGGAGTGCGGGGAGCTAATGGTGTTATTTTAATTAATACAAAACGCGGACAAGTTGGTAAACCTCGTGTGACTGTAAAGGCTGAATTTGCAGCTACACAGCCAGTTAAACTTCCCGAGTATTTGGGTGCGGCAGATTATATGCAGGTTTTGGATGATATCTTGATGGATACAGGACAACAGCCTAAATATACAGATCGTATTGCAAAAACTCGTGCAGGTTATGACCCTGATTTATATCCGGACGTGAATTGGATGGATGCAATCGCAAATGATTATGCTTCGAATCAGCGTGTAACAGTAGATATTTCTGGTGGTACAGAGACATTACGTTATTCTTTTGTTGCTGCTGCGTATAATGAACGTGGTATTTTGAAACGTGATAAAAGCTATGATTGGGATCCTACTATTAAATTGCAACGTTATAACGTTCGTTCTAATGTGGATTTGAAATTAAGTCCTACTACGCAATTACGTTTTAATATTGGTGGATATTTGCAAGATAGAAATTCTACAACGAAAGATATATCTCAAATTTTCCAAAAAGCGTTCGTTGCTGTACCTCATGCTTTCCCTGCACAGTATTCCAGTGGACAGATACCGACAACAGAGGAGCCAAACGTTTGGGCATGGGCTACTCAAAGTGGATATAAAAGAAGAAGTGACAGTAAGATTGAAACACTGTTTTCTGTAGAACAAGATTTGAAATTCTTACTTCCGGGATTGAAAGTAAAAGGTACATTCTCATTTGACAGGTTTTCTTCAGGTACTGTTTCTCGTGGAAAGACACCGGATTATTATGTACCTGCTACAGGACGTGATGATGAAGGTAATTTGATTATAGCATCAAAATCCAATGGTACTAATTTCCTGGATTACTCAAAAAGCGGTGACTATGGAAATAAGAGCGTATATATGGAAGCAACTTTGTCTTATGACCGTACATTCGCAGAGAAACATTCCGTTGCTGCAATGTTATTGTTTAATCGTCGTAATTATGATGATGGAAGCAAGTTGCCTTACCGTAATCAGGGATTGGCAGGACGTGCATCTTATACCTATTCGGGTAAATATGTAGGTGAATTTAATTTTGGCTATAATGGCTCTGAAAATTTTGCCAAAGGTAAACGTTATGGCTTTTTCCCTTCAGGAGCAATTGGCTGGATTGTATCGGAAGAGGCATTTATGCAACCATTGCGTAAGGTCATATCTAAATTGAAATTGCGTGCGTCTTATGGTCAGGTAGGTAATGCTAATTTAGGTGGACGCCGTTTTGCGTACCTTTCTACAATTACCGATGACTATGATACATTAAACATGTATAAATGGGGATTGGATAGTAGTTATGGTTTAACTGGTATGGCGGAAGGTGAGTTTGCTGTACAAGATTTGACGTGGGAGATTGTTAATAAGATGAATTTGGGGGTTGAGCTAGGTTTCCTGAATGGTATGATTGATTTGCAATTAGATTATTTCGACGAACGCCGTAAAGATATATTTATGCCACGTGAGTCTGTTCCGATGACGGCTGGATTTATGAAGCAGCCTTGGAAGAATTTTGGAAAAGTGACTAATCAGGGTGTAGAAGTTTCCTTAAATGTTAATAAACAGTTTGGCAAAGACTTATTTGTCAGCTTAATGGGAACATTTACCTATGCTCATAATGAAATAACAGAAAAGGATGAACCTAGTGCAGTAGTTGGTACTAACCGTGCTGAAACAGGACATCCGGTAGGGCAATTAACTGGCTATATAGCAGAAGGTTTGTTTACAGAAGACGATTTTGAAGACGTAAGTACAGGTAAACTGAAAGAAGGAATTCCGACTCAAAGTTTTGTAAGCAAACTCCGCCCGGGAGATATCAGATACAGGGATGTCAATGGTGATGGTAAAGTGGACGTATTTGATAAATCGCCAATCGGAGGAACAAAAGATCCGGAGATAGTATATGGCTTTGGACTGAATATGAAATATAAGGATCTAGATTTTGGAGCTCTCTTTCAAGGAATAGGTCGTAGTTGGAATATTTTAGGATCAAGCATTATTCCGGGTGCCAATAGAGGAGTGACAGGCAATATGTTTACTAATGCAAATGATCGTTGGACTGTAGACAACCCAAGTCAGAACGTATTTTATCCGCGATTGGATGACGGTATAAATAGTAATAATAACCAACCATCTACATGGTGGCTGCGGAATATGAGTTTTTTACGTTTAAAAAACATTGAACTTGGTTATTCCTTACCAAAGAATTTGTGGAGAAATACTACAGTTATATCAGGCATTCGTCTTTTCGTGAGAGGAACAAATCTTTTAACATTCTCAAAATTTGATTTGTGGGATCCGGAAGTCGAAAATACTACAGGGGCTGCGTACCCAATTATGAAATCGTTATCTGCAGGTTTTGAAATTAAATTCTAATAATAGCGCATATGAAAAATAGCATATTAAAATTTATAGTACTAAGTATTATTACGACATTTACTTTTTCTTCTTGTTCTGATTATCTGGATAAGCAACCGGATGACCAGTTGGATTTAGAATCAGTATTTGAGAATAAAAAGAATATGGAACGTTGGCTGGCATATATTTATCGCGGCCTGCCCGAATATTATACTTATGATGGTCCGGATGCCATAGCTGATGAACTGATTCCTTCAGTTGGTTGGGAAGCGCAAGGATTTAAAGCCATTCAATATCAAAAAGGTAACTGGACAGCAGACAATCCCGGGGTAATTGCTTATTGGAATACTTATCCCAAATATATTCGTTCTGCTTATTTGTTTATAAAACATGCTCACCCATTGGAGGCTGTACCGGCTGAAGAAGTAGACTTTATGAAAGCTGAATGCCGTTTCTTTATAGCTTATTATAATTCTATGATGGCTATAGCTTATGGTTCAGTTCCTATTATTCGCGAGGCTAGTGAAAGTACTTCGGCTGATGATCTGATGTTGAAACAAGAGCCGTTTTATAATGTAATTGATTGGGCAGATCAAGAAATGCTGGAAGCTTCAAAACAATTGCCTGCCACTCAAACTGAAGATAAGAAATATGGCCGTGTGACTTCTGTTGGATGTTTGGCAATGCGTGCTCGTATGTTATTATTTGCTGCTAGCGACTTGGTGAATGGTAATCCTGCATTGGCGAATATAAAAAACATTGATGGAACCCCTATCTTTAATTCTGCACATGATCCGGAACGATGGAAAAGAGCAGTAGATGCTTGTAAACTGGTTATCGATGAGGCGGAAGCCGCTGGCTATCATTTGCATTATGAATATTTGGATAACGGTGATATTGATCCTTTTCTTTCTTATCAGAATGCAGTGATGAAGAGATGGAACGAAGCTAACAGAGAATTACTGTTTGTTCGCACAATGGATTCTGGTGGATGGTATGATAAAAACTGTATTCCACGTGGTTTGGGTATTAATGGAGTGGGAGCGATCGGAATAACCCAATCTTTGGTTGATGCTTTTTTCATGAGAAACGGTCAAAGACCTATTATAGGTTATAATTCGGATGGTTCTCCTAAAGTTAACCCTGATGCTAATTATTCAGAGACAGGCTTTAGTACGCAAAAAGAGACCTATTCTACAAAGTGGCAGTATGGGTCTTCAGAAGGAGATCGTAATAAAGATGAAAATGTAGTTGTAGATGCCAATACCTATAAAATGTATTGTGACCGCGAGCCTCGTTTTTATATTTCAGTACTGCATAACGAACAATGGCATATTGGTGGTAAGAGAAATACAGATTTCTATATGGATGGTAAAGACGGTGGTCCTTCTCATGACGCTCCATGGAGCGGCTATCTGGTACGTAAGAGAGTAGATCCATCTGCAAATCCCAAAGAAGGTAGTGGAGATTATAAAAACCGTCATGGTGCATTATGTCGTTTAGCAGAGATCTATTTAAGTTATGCTGAGGCGTTGAATGAATATAGCATTGAGAAGGGCACTTATACTGCCAATCAAAAAGAGATTCTGAAATATGTCAATTTGATTCGTGAGCGTGCGGGTATTCCCGAATATAGTGTTTCAGCTGAAGAAGGCAAGATAACAGCCCCATCAGATCCTGTAGAAATGCGCGAGTTAATTCGTCAAGAAAGGCGTGTGGAATTGAATTGTGAATCTGGACTTCGTTTTAATGATCTGCGTCGCTGGAAATTAGCCGAGAAAGTATTGGATGGTGATTTTTATGGCATGAATGCTTATATTAAAGTATCCGATGCGGACTATAGAAATAAATATTATACTCGTACAGTATATCAGACACGTAAGTTTATAAGCTATTGGTGGCCTATTCCACAGGACGATATTGATAAGAATTGGAATTTGGTACAAACTCCTGACTGGACCGTCGGAAACCAATAAATAGTTATAATATTAATATATTGAATATAGATATGAAAAACGGATATATATTTAAGAAGAACCTTTTACGGTTCTTCTTCCTGACACTTGCTTCGTGTTTCATAGTAGCATGCAATGATGATGACGATGCTACTAATTCGCTCGACAATCGTACAAGTTTAGTTCTTACTCCTTCTGATTATGAAATAGAACTCAAGGAAGATACCCCGGATGAGGTTGCATTGACGTTAAACTGGACGGAAGCTGACCCAATAGGCTCTGACTATTATATTTCCTATCTTTATAAAATGGATCTGGAAAATAACAGTTTTGGAACAAACACAATGATAAGGGAGTATATTGATGATGATTTTTCTAAAAGTTATACTCATAAAGAATTGCAGAGTTTATTGGTGTCAAAGTGGAAGCAGCAGCCTGGTGATTTAGTAAAGTTACAAGCCCGTATTATCGGTTCTGTAGAAGGGCCTAAGTTTGTAAAACCGGAAGTTTCTACAGTTACTATAAAAGTAAAGATGTATTCTGAAAAGACTTTTGTAGCAGACCATCTTTATATGTCAGGCACAGCTGTTGATGGTGAAGATATTGAAATCTTGCCAATGGAAAGTCAGCCGAAGCGTTATGTTTCCATTTGTGACTTGAAGGCAGGTAATCTTCACTTCCCGATTGTTTGGAAAGATGAAAATAAGATTAATGCCATCTCACCAGTTGCTGCAGAACAACAGATTACTGATGGAGCAATGGAAGCTAAAATTAAGGGGATAGATAATGCTGGATATTGGGTGATTCCTGAAGATGGGCAGTATCGTGTAGTGGTAGATTTTGAAACACGTACCGTTACTATAGGTTTGGCTAGTAATTTTATAGAAGCTGATAAAATCTATATTGCCGGAACTTGTGTTAGTGCAGATGTAGAGATGACTCGCACGATAGAAGATGAAAATCAATATGCGTTCCATGCAGAACTGCAACCTGGTACTATTTATTTCCCGATCTTGTTTAATGGACAGAAAGATATGGCTATTGCTCCCGAAGAATCGGGCGATTTTACAGATGGTACAGCAATGAATATCTCGACAATGAGTCCGGAAGCAGCTGCACTTGCTTATCATTGGAATATCAAGACTGCGGGTGTCTATCGTGTTGTGATTAACATAAATACTAAAAAGGTTACGATTTACTCCCCCGAAACAGATCCTAAACCAATGGTTGTTTCGTGGACATGGAATAATAATACGATGACTACCACTATTGAAAGAGTCTTTATTTGGGGACCATACGATGGATGGGCTAAAGATGGCACTGGTGATACAGGATTCACTATGGCTCATTCTATGACACCTAGTTTGGCAAATCCTTATTTGTTTATATACAAAGGAGCGGAGTTACCCAGAAAGAATTCCATTAAAGACAAAGATGGAAATGCACATCCGGGTGGATTGAACTTTAAAGTCGGACCGCAAAGTGCAGGTTGCTATACCTTTGGCTCAACAGCAGATGCCATCAGAGGATCTTATGACGGTTGCCTTGATATTGCAGAGAGTGACTACAATCAGAAACAGACTGTAGTCGGAGGGCAATCTCACAACCGCTATGCCTTCTTTAGTGTACCTGTAGGAGTTAATTACATAGAATTAGATATTAAAGAACTGACAGTCTTCTTTGATAAGAGATAATCAAGCAGGATAAAATTAAGAGTGCTATATCAATCTCGTGATTTTTATATGAATAAAGAGAACAATGATATAGCACTCTTTAAAAAACAATTAGTAGTATGGTTATAAGAAAGATTAGTTATTATAGAGTAATTGTGTCTCTTTGTCTGTTTATGTTCCTTTTATCTCCTGTTTTCGGAGACGAGAATTCAGCCGTTTCATTTGATAAGGAACTACCGGAGAATAACATAGTTACGATTCAGCCTGATTCTTTGCGTATTCTTCATAACCCGCTTACAGGATGGGTGCTCTATGCAAGTATGGGAGTGGATGCTGCAGATTTTTGGGCACAGTATGACCATATGTATATTCCTGAATTAGGACACAATGTTAGTGTGACAGATTATGCTCATACGCTTTATATTCGCGCTAGTTGGACAGATTTTAATCCACAGGAAGATGTATATGGTTGGAAAATTGATTCTAATTTAAGAGCATATATTGAAGGAGCTTATCAGCGGAATATGCGTTTGGCATTTCGTGTTGTAGTTGACAGTCGTGATAAGAGAACAGAATTTACTCCTCAATTTGTAAAAGATGCCGGTGCAAAAGGATTTATGAATAAAGGTAAATGGTCACCTTATTCTGATGATTCAGTTTTTCAGAAGTACTATACTAAATTTGTGAAGGCCCTGGCTAAAGATTTCAACGATCCTTCGAAAGTTGAATTTATAGATGGATTCGGACTTGGGAAATGGGGAGAATATCATACAATGATTTATTCAACAGGTGATGATACTCCAAAGAAAGCAGTTTTCGATTGGGTGACAGATATATATTCTCAAGCTTTTGATAAAGTTCCAGTAGTAATTAACTACCATAGATGGATTGGTGCGGGAAAAGATTGGGTAGATGATGAACATTTTGCTGCTGACAGTGAAGAAATGTTGGAAGAAGCAATCAAGAAAGGATATTCATTGCGTCATGATGCATTTGGCATGACAACCTATTATGGCAGTTGGGAGCGTAGGTTCGCAAAAAAATATCGTAATATCTGCCCCATTATTATGGAAGGTGGCTGGATTGTCAAATCACATAGTTATTGGCAGGATCCTAGAGGATATCGCAAGGATTCACACGAGGACGTAAGACGCGGTGAGTTTGATGACAGCAAAGAGGCACATGTCAATATGATGGATTTCCGTTTTGGCGATACAGAGTCCTGGTTTAAAGATGCTTTTGATTTAGTACGCCGATTCCTTCGGGAGGGGGGGTATAGGCTCTATCCCAGTGAAATCTCTTTGCCGCTAGAAGTCTCTAAAAAAACAACTCCGACTATTAAACATTGCTGGAACAATTTGGGATGGGGGTACTGTCCTACTAATATTCCGCAATGGAATCAAAAATATAAAGTAGCTTTCGCTTTGCTCGATTCTGAAACGAATGAGGTGCGATATACATTTGTGGATACGAATACTGATTTATCGAAGTGGATAAAAGGAAGTCCCGTTGAATATGTATTTGAGCCGGATATGTCCAAAGTTGAAACGGGTACTTATGTTTGGGCTGTGGGTTTGGTTGACCGGAGTAATAAAGATCTCATAGGGCTGGATATTGCCGCCAAAGGGGATATATTGGATTCGGGCTGGTTAAAATTGTCGAAAGTAAGCATAAAAAAATAAGAGCTATAGGTATGAAGATTAATTTTCAAAATATGTGCAGTTTGAGAAAAATAAGTTGTGGGCTTATTTTTTCTATGGCTATATCATTAGTCGCTTGTGGCAGTGATAATGATGAAGAAGGAGGTGATAATGGTGATGATGGTTTGGTAGAAGATACTTCTATTCCTGGAAACAGCATTGTCACGGTAAAGCAGAATCGAAATATCATTTTGCATAATCCTCTTTCCGGATGGGTATTATATGCGGGTATTGGTGATGGTTTATCTTCCACATTCTGGCAGGATTATGATAATTTCCCGTCATCGGAAGGCACTGTAAAGGTCTCTGATTATGCAAATACCTTATACCTTCGTGGTGCCTGGGCTGATTTTAATCCTGAAGAAGGAAAATATGCATGGAACTCCGATTGTGATACCCCTTCGGCTAAGCGACTGAAGATGTTGATAGAGGGAGCTAAGCAAAGAAATATGAAATTGGCCTTTACTTTTGTGGTGGATAGTCGTGATAAGCACTATAATTTTACTCCGAATTTTGTAAAAGAGGCTGGCGCGAAAGGATATGAAACACAAACAGGTTCAGTAAAAGTATGGTCTCCCTATCCGGATGATCCTATTTTCCAGAAATATTATGAGAAATTTATCAGGGCTTTGGCTAAGGATTTTAATGATCCCGACAAAGTACAGTTTGTAAGTGGTTCAGGATTTGGAAAATGGGGAGAATATCATAGTGTATGGTACTATCAGGTGCGTGAGTTGGGAAAACCGGAGCTGCCGACTCGTGAGGCTGTTTTCGATTGGGTGACAGATTTATATTCTCAAGTATTTGATAAAGTTCCTGTGTTTGTAAATTATCATCGTTGGATAGGTACAAGTAAGGAATGGGATGGCAATAATTATGATAAAGATACTGAAAGATTAATAGGAAAAGCAGTAGCTAAAGGATATTCATTACGTCACGATGCGTTTGGTATGAAAACTTATTATTCTACTTGGGAACGCAATTTTATAGCCAAGTGGAAGTATCTCGTTCCTGTAGTAATGGAAGGTGGCTGGGTGAAAAATTCTCATGGAAACTCGATTCAGGGAGATGGATATGCCAATTATGCAGAAGTACGTCAGGGTGAGTTTGATGAGGCTAAAACAGCCTGCGTCAATATGATGGATTTACGCTATAATTCAGACTTTCGTAATGGAGAAACTTATTCATGGTTTAATGAAGCTTTCCAATTAGTTAAACAATTCTGTACAGAAGGAAGCTACCGTTTATTTCCAGACAGGATTTCTTTGCCTACAACTATCTCTAATGGTAAACAGATTGAAATAGCGCACCGTTGGAATAATTTTGGTTGGGGATATTGTCCGACGAATATTCCCCAGTGGAAGAATAAATATAAAGTGGCTTTTGCTTTATTGGATACCAAGAATGATAAACCGAAGTATGTATTTGTTGATGGAGAACCGGAAGCTTGTGATTGGGTGAAAGGTACGGCTAAATCATATACGTTTACAACCCGGGTTGAAGGCGTGGAGGCAGGTAAATACATGTGGGCTGTTGGGATTGTTGACACGGCAAAGCAGAATGAGATTGGAATTCACCTTGCTGTAAAGAACAATGTAACATCTGCCGGCTGGTTGAAATTATTTGAAGTTACCGCTCGGTAAGTCATAGTCAATTGCTACGAGATACATTAATTGTTGGTAATGAGTGTATTGGCAGGTCATAGTTCTCCGGTTCGTTGGGCATATATCTCCAATGAACTGATTGTAAGTATCTGGTACTTAGCTAAATGATAAGTGCATGGAATGGCTGGAATAAGTATCTGCTTACGTATTGCCTGATATACATCTGAAAACTAGAAATAATAATTAACTGACGAAAACATTGATGAGAAAAAAAGTTTTGATTTTGGGATTGTGCCTATTGGGAGTCACACATTCTCTTTCGTCAAAAGATAAAAAGAGTATTCCTTTGTATAAGGATGCCAAAGCTCCAATTGAAAAACGTATTGATGATTTAATATCGCGTATGACATTGGAGGAGAAGATTTTGCAGCTAAACCAATATACATTGGGACGAAATAACAATGTGAATAATGTTGGCGAAGAAGTGAAAAAAGTACCGTCAGAGATTGGTTCTTTGATTTACTTTGATATAAATCCAGAGTTGCGTAATAGTATGCAGAAAAAAGCGATGGAAGAATCTCGTTTGGGTATTCCCATCATTTTTGGCTACGATGCTATTCATGGATTTCGCACCATATATCCTATTTCGTTGGGGCAGGCATGTTCATGGAATCCAGGATTGGTAGAACAGGCATGTGCGGTATCTGCACAAGAAGCCCGCATGTCTGGGGTTGATTGGACTTTTTCTCCCATGATCGACGTGGCACGTGATCCTCGATGGGGACGTGTAGCCGAAGGATATGGTGAAGATCCTTATACAAATGGAGTGTTTGCCGCTGCTTCGGTGCGTGGGTATCAGGGAGATGATATGTCAGCAGAGAACCGTATGGCTGCTTGTCTGAAACACTATGTAGGTTATGGTGCTTCGGAGGCTGGGCGAGATTATGTTTATACCGAAATTTCAGCTCAAACTCTTTGGGATACTTATCTACTGCCCTATGAGATGGGAGTGAAAGCTGGTGCGGCCACTTTGATGAGTTCTTTCAATGACATCAGTGGAGTACCCGGGTCAGCTAATCCTTATATCATGACCGAGATATTAAAGAAACGCTGGAAACATGACGGGTTCATTGTGTCTGACTGGGGGGCTGTGGAACAGTTAAAGAATCAGGGATTGGCCGCTACAAAGAAAGATGCTGCTCGGTATGCTTTTAATGCGGGGCTTGAAATGGATATGATGTCTCATGCCTACGATCGTCATCTGAAAGAGCTTGTAGAGGAAGGTAAGGTAACAATGGCACAAGTTGACGAATCAGTTCGTCGGGTATTGCGTGTAAAATTCCGTCTGGGTTTGTTCGAACGTCCTTATACTCCGGTTACTAATGAGAAGGATCGTTTTTTCCGTCCGCAAAGTATGGTTGTGGCCGCTCAACTGGCAGCAGAATCAATGGTGTTGTTGAAAAATGACAATCAGATATTACCACTTACAAACAAAAAAAAGATTGCCGTAGTAGGTCCAATGGCAAAAAATGGTTGGGACTTATTGGGTTCCTGGTGCGGACATGGAAAAGATACGGATGTGGAAATGCTCTATGATGGGTTGACTGCCGAGTTTGGAGGAGATGCCGAATTACGTTATGCAATGGGATGCAAACCGCAGGGCAATGACCGTTCAGGTTTTGCTGGCGCATTGGACGTTGCTCGTTGGTCTGATGTAGTCATTGTTTGTTTGGGCGAGATGCTTACCTGGAGTGGTGAGAATGCCTCCCGTTCTACGATTGCTTTGCCACAGATTCAGGAAGAATTGGTGAAAGAGCTAAAGGAGGCTGGTAAACCTGTTATATTGGTACTTTCTAATGGACGTCCCTTGGAGTTAAATCGCATGGAACCTCTTTGTGATGCTATATTGGAGATATGGCAACCGGGAATAAATGGTGCACGTTCAATGGCAGGTATTTTATCCGGACGTATCAACCCTTCCGGTAAACTAGCCATGACGTTCCCTTACTCCACAGGACAAATTCCTATTTATTATAATCGCCGCAAGAGCGGACGCGGACATCAGGGATTTTATAAAGATATAACAAGCGATCCGTTATATCCGTTCGGGCATGGATTAAGTTATACCGAATTTAAGTATGGCACTGTTACCCCTTCTGCCACTAAGGTGAAGCGTGGCGATAAACTGTCAGCAGAAGTGACCGTCACCAACACCGGTTCTCGCGACGGAGCAGAGACTGTTCATTGGTTTATCTCCGATCCTTATTGCTCTATCACCCGTCCGGTGAAAGAACTGAAACACTTTGAGAAACAACTTATCAAAGCCGGCGAAACGAAGACTTTCCGTTTCGACATCGACCTGGAACGTGATTTCGGTTTTGTCAATGAGGATGGTAAACGCTTCCTTGAAGCCGGCGAATATCATATTCTGGTACAAGGACAGACCATTAAAATAGAACTGATAGACTAAAAATGTAAAGAACAAAAGTGTGTGAAGAGCTGATAGCTAAGTTGGTTTTTTACACATGCTATATTAACACAGAATCACCATGAAAAAGAAAATAGGAGGCATAGGTTTATGTATGCTTGTATGGAGCATATTAACCTGTGCACAGACAATCACTCCCCAAGCCGAACAACGTGCGAAGGACATTGTATCAAGAATGACTTTGCAAGAGAAAATAGAGTATATCTCCGGATATACCAGTTTTTCTCTGCGTGCCATTCCCCGTTTGGGAATACCTGAAATCAAGTTGGCTGACGGGCCGCAGGGAATTCGTAATCATGCTCCCAAGAGCACTTTATATCCTTCCGGAATACTTTCCGCTTCTACTTGGAACCGGGAATTACTTTATAAGTTAGGGCAAGGCTTGGGACAGGACGCCAAGGCAAGAGGAGTTAATATCCTGTTGGGCCCGGGCGTGAATATCTATCGTGCTCCGTTGTGCGGCCGTAACTTTGAATACTTCGGTGAAGACCCTTACTTGACAGGTGAAACGGCGAAACAATATATCCTGGGAGTACAATCGGAAGGAGTCATTGCTACAATCAAACACTTTGCTGCCAACAACCAGGAATGGAGCCGCCACCATGCCAGCTCTGACATAGACGAACGTACTTTGCAGGAAATCTATTTCCCGGCTTTCCGAAAAGCTGTACAGGAAGCCAATGTCGGCGCCGTAATGAACAGTTACAATCTGTTGAACGGTGTCCATGCCACCGAACATAAATGGCTGAATATTGATGTCTTGCGCAATCTTTGGGGCTTCAAAGGTATTCTGATGTCGGACTGGACTTCTGTATATTCCGCCGTAGGCGCTGCTAACGCCGGACTTGACCTCGAAATGCCGAAAGGACGTTTTATGAATTTGGAGAATCTGTTGCCTGCTATCAAGACTGGCACAGTGACAGAAGAAACCATCAACCTGAAAGTACAACACATCCTGCAAACTCTGATTGCTTATGGTATGCTGGATAAGGAACAGAAAGACAGCAACATCGCAGAGGATAATCCTTTCTCCCGACAGACAGCTTTAGAGCTGGCGCGCGAGGGTGTAGTCCTGTTGAAGAATGAAGGAAACTTGCTTCCGCTGAAAGGGAAGACAGCCGTGATGGGGCCTAATGCAAATTTGATTCCTACCGGTGGCGGCAGTGGTTTTGTCACTCCTTTTTCTACCGTCTCAGTGGCTCAAGGCTTGAAAGAATTGAAGAAAAAGAATCTGTTACTATTGACGGATGATGTGATTTATGAAGATATTGTCCATGAGTTTTATACTGATGCTAATCGTCAGATGAAAGGCTTCAAAGCTGAATACTTTAAAAACAAGACCCTTTCGGGCCAGCCTGAAGTAATACGCACGGAATCCTCTGTTGATTATGATTGGGGATATGGAGCACCTTTGGACGGCTTTCCGACAGATGGATTCTCTGTCCGTTGGACAGCCTGCTACATGCCACAAACTGACGGGCAGTTGAAACTTCATATCGGTGGTGATGACGGTTATCGTCTGTTTGTGAATGACAAGCATATTACAGGAGATTGGGGAAATCATTCCTACTCTAGCCGTGAAGTGGAACTGCCGGTTGAGGGTGGTAAGGAATACCGTTTCCGGATTGAATTCTTTGATAATATTTCTTCGGCCATCATTCGTTTTAATGCTTATAGCCTTAATGAGGCGAAACTTCGTCAAGGATTGGCAAAGGTGGATAATGTTGTGTTCTGCACAGGTTTCAATAGTAATACCGAAGGCGAAGGCTTTGACCGTCCGTTTGCCTTGCTTCGCTATCAGGAATTGTTTATCAAGAAGATTGCGTCCATGCATCCCAATGTTGTGGTTGTACTGAACGCCGGTGGCGGTGTGGATTTCACCAACTGGTATGATGCCGCAAAAGCGATTCTTATGGCCTGGTATCCGGGACAGGAAGGCGGCCAGGCGATAGCTGAAATCCTGACCGGTAAGATTTCTCCAAGTGGAAAGCTACCGATTTCTATCGAGCGGAAGTGGGAAGATAATCCGGTGCACGGCAGTTATTACGAGAACTTAAAGGCGGAGATTAAGCGTGTAGACTATTCCGAAGGTGTCTTTGTCGGTTATCGTGGATACGACCGTTCGGGAAAAGAACCTTTCTATCCGTTTGGCTACGGTTTGTCCTATACTACTTTCGCTTATAGTAATATGGCTGCAGAGAAAACGGGTAAGCATCAGGTTACCGTTAGCTTTGATATAGAGAATACAGGTAAGATGGATGCTTCGGAGGTGGCACAGGTGTATGTGCATGATGTACAGTCTTCTGTTCCCCGTCCGTTGAAAGAACTGAAAGGATATGAAAAGGTATTCTTGAAGAAAGGGGAGAAGAAGCGGGTTTCTGTTGTGCTGGATGAGGATGCATTCTCTTTTTACGATATGAATCAACACCGCTTTGTAGTGGAAAAAGGAGACTTTGAGATCTTAGTCGGACCTGCTTCCAGTCAATTGCCTTTAAAGGCTACAGTTGAACTGTAATGACCGAATGATAAACAAATAAATATAGAATGAAAAAAACACTTTTATTGGGAGCGTCTCTGTTATGTTCCGTTTTTATAATGGCAACAGAGATTCCTTTTCAAAAAGCAGAAATAAAGTCTATCATGCGAAAGGTGGCGGATTGGCAGATTGCCAATCCACACCCCGCTCCTGAACATGACGACTTGAACTGGCCGCAAGGTGCTCTTTATGTCGGCATGGTGGATTGGGCGGAATTGGCTGAAAAAGAAGACAATGATGATACATATTATAAGTGGCTTACCCGTATAGGCCGACGGAATTGCTGGCAGCCGGACAAACGGTTTTACCATGCTGATGACATCGCTGTATCACAGTCCTTTTTGGATTTATACCGCAAGTACAAAGACGAAGCAATGATTATCCCTACGCTCGCCCGTACGGAATGGATTGTCAATCATCCATCCGAAGGTAGTTTCAAGCTGGTGGAGGGAGACTTAAAGACCTTGGAACGTTGGACTTGGTGTGATGCTCTCTTTATGGCTCCCCCTGTATATGCCAAACTATATATGCTGACCGGAGAGAAAAAATATATCAAATTTATGAATCGTGAGTATAAAGCGACTTATGATTACCTGTTCGATAAAGAAGAAAACTTGTTCTACCGTGACTGGCGTTATTTTGATAAGCGCGAAGCCAATGGTAAGAAAGTCTTTTGGGGACGTGGCAACGGTTGGGTGCTTGGTGGTCTGGTTGAAATATTAAAGGAACTGCCCAAGAAAGATAAGAACCGCAAATTCTATGAGGAATTATTTGTAAAACTGGCTACCCGTGTTGCCGGATTACAGCATCCGGACGGTTTCTGGCATGCCAGTCTCTTGGATCCAGCCTCTTATCCATCACCGGAAACGAGTTGCACTACTTTCATTGTCTATTCCATTGCTTATGGAATAAACGAAGGTTTATTGGATAAGGAAATTTATCTTCCTGTAATGATAAAAGGCTGGAATGCATTAGTCTCGGCTGTGGAACCGAATGGGAAACTGGGTTATGTGCAGCAAATCGGTGCCGATCCGAAGAAAGTGACTCGTGACATGACGGAGGTTTATGGAGTTGGTGCTTTTTTGATGGCAGGCAATGAAATTTATAAAATGGCGAGATAATCTGTTCCCTCTGTGAAGATAGTAGACAATAATCATAAAAACGCTGTACTGTGATGAAAAAACTCTTACTGACATGCATAGCCGTAGCCTGTAGCCTTGTGGCTGTAGCCGAAGAACTGCTCATCGAAGCAGAAAGCTTCAGCCAGCGAGGCGGCTGGGTGCTCGACCAGCAGTTCATGGATCAGATGGGTTCGCCCTATCTCATGGCACATGGCATGGGCATCCCTGTGGCGGATGCTACGGCAGAAATCAACATTCCCCAGGCGGGCACTTACTACGTATATGCCCGTACTTACAACTGGACTTCACCTTGGACCGATGCCGAGGGCCCCGGAAAGTTCCGCCTGGCTTTAGGCGGCAAATTGCTGAAAGCTACATTAGGACATACAGGTAATTCCTGGCAATGGCAATTTGCCGGAAAGGCAGTATTGAAAGCGGGGACTACCACCCTTGCGCTGAAAGACCTCACCGGTTTCGACGGTCGTTGCGATGCCATTTACCTAACGACCGATGCGAACACGCAGCCCGCTACCTGGGATGCGGCAGAGACAGCCGCACTTCGTACCCGCCTGCGACAACAACAGACGGTGCCCGCTCATCAATACGACTTTGTGGTAGTAGGAGGGGGAATAGCCGGAATGTGTGCTGCCGCATCTGCTGCCCGATTAGGTTGTAAGGTAGCACTAGTGAACGACCGTCCTGTATTGGGCGGCAATAACTCGTCGGAGATTCGTGTACATCTCGGTGGTATCATCGAAATGGGGCCTAATCAGGGATTGGGTCGTATGATACGTGAGTTTGGCCATGAGCGTTCCGGCAATGCCCAACCGGGCGACTACTATGAAGACCGGAAGAAGGAAGACTTTATAGATGCCGAAAAGAACATTACCCTTTATGCCTCTCAGCGTGCGGTAGCCGTGAAGATGCAAGGAGACCGCATTGTGTCAGTCACTATCCAGCACATCGAGACGGGCGAACAAACTGAACTTACTGCTCCTCTCTTTAGCGACTGCACAGGTGATGCTACCATAGGCTATTTAGCCGGTGCCGATTGGGCTATGGGACGTGAAGGCCGCGATGAATATGGTGAGAGCCTTGCTCCCGAGCAACCCGACTCATTGGTGATGGGGGCCTCTATTCAATGGTATAGCAAGGATATGAAGAAGAAAACCTCATTCCCTCATTTTGAATATGGCGTGCGCTTTGACGCTGAAAACTGTGAGCCTGTAACCATGGGCGAGTGGAAATGGGAAACGGGTATGAACCGTAATCAAGTCAGCGAAGCTGAACGTGTACGCGACTATGGACTTTTGGTGATATATTCCAACTGGAGCTATCTGAAGAATCACTATAAAGACCATAAGAAGTACGCCAACCGTTCCCTCGACTGGGTGGCGTATGTTTCAGGCAAACGTGAATCACGCCGTCTCTTGGGCGACTACGTACTGTCACAGGACGATATAGACAAGAATGTGGCGCACGAGGATGCTTCGTTTACCACCACTTGGAGCATCGACCTTCACTTCCCCGACAGCGTGAACAGTGTACGTTTTCCCGGCAATGAATTCAAGTCGGCTACGGTGCATCGTTGGATTCATCCTTATGCCGTTCCCTATCGCTGTCTCTATTCGCGTAATGTGGACAACCTCTTTATGGCAGGCCGCAATATGAGCTGCACCCATGTAGCCTTGGGTACGGTACGTGTGATGCGTACTACCGGCATGATGGGTGAAGTAGTAGGTATGGCAGCCGGACTCTGCCACAAACATAGTGTAGAGCCACGCGACATCTATCATCATCACCTGCCCGAACTGAAGCAACTTATGCAAGCGGGGCTGGGCAAACGCGATGTGCCCGATAACCAACGCTTCAACGAACCCAACAAATTGTTGGAAGTTCCGGGAGCTTACATCAAACCGTAGACAAACTATGAGCAAAAAAAATATTATCACGATATTTCTATCGGCAATATGTACCTTGCCGCTTTGGGGAGGACAACAGTATTACGCTTTTCTGAAAGGTGACACACTACGTATGGGCAATAACTATATGGAACGCGCCATGCTGTGGAATAACGGTGCGCCTGTTACTATCAGTCTTACTGACAAGCAACACGGAAAAACCATTCCGGCACAGGGCAAACAACCCGATTTCTCGATTGTGAAAGGTATCCCTACGGATGCTACACTTACCGTGAACGAGATACCGACGAACGGCATCCACGCCAGTTATCTGCAGGCTACCGTGGCTTGCACTATCGGTTCGCTGAATATAGAGCGTCGCTATCGCATTTATGCAGACTGTCCCGCCATTGCTTGCGATACCTATCTGAAAGGGCAAGTGGAACTTTATCAGAATAAGGAGGATAACCGCTCTAACGCTGACCGCAAAAATATAGAGCACACGGCCGATATGGCTACGGGGGTGAAAACTCCCACGCTCGACAGGCTGCAACTATCCGGCAATCATTGGAGTGCCCGCACAATAGAGTTTTTCGACTACACCGATTGGAACGACAATCTGGTGACCGGGCGTACCTGGCTTCCTTACCGTCGCAATACGTATCGTGGTAATTTGCTTTTTGCTCATGACGTAGTTACGCGTCAAGGCTTCTTTTTTTTGAAAGAGGCTCCTAGCAGCAGTACCCAATTACATTATCCGGGTTCTGACTTCGTGGCGGACTTTAGCGATTTTATGATAGTGGGGCTGGGTATTGCGTCTCATGATGTAAAGCCGGATAGCTGGACCCGCGTTTATGGATGCGTTACCGGCATCTATACCGGCGGCGAGCAAGAAGCGCTTACTGCCCTGCGCCTCTATCAGAAACAACTGCGCCATCACACCGCCGCACAGGATGAGATGATTATGCTCAATACCTGGGGCGACCGTAGCCAGGATGCCAAAATAGATGAGGCTTTCTGTCTGGCAGAACTAGACCGTGCCGCACGCATGGGCATCACCCTCTTTCAACTGGACGATGGCTGGCAGAGCGGAAAAAGCCCTAACTCGAAGACTGCCGGAGGTAGTTTTAAGGATATCTGGAAAAGTGGCGATTACTGGACGCCCAACCCCACAAAGTTCCCTCATGGGCTGAAACCTATTGTAGAGAAAGGCAAGAAATTGGGTATTCGCATCGGATTATGGTTCAATCCCAGCATACAAAATGATTTTGCCGATTGGCAAAAAGATGCGCAAGCCATTATCGGACTTTATAAGAAGTACGGCATCTGCTGTTTTAAGATAGACGGCCTGCAGATACCTACCAAGACAGCCGAACAGAATCTACGCCGACTGTTTGATACCGTGTTGGAGCAAACCAACTATGAAGTGATTTTCAACCTCGATGCCACTGCCGGTCGTCGCGGCGGGTATCACTATATGAACGAGTACGGCAACATCTTTCTGGAAAACCGCTATACCGATTGGGGCAACTATTACCCTTATCGCACCTTGCGCAACCTCTGGATGCTGTCTCTCTATGTACCGGCGGAGAAGATGCAGATAGAGTTTATGTTGAAAAAATTCTTCCAGAGAAGATGAAATGGAATCTGGAAGAGATTAAGAAATTTGGATTTTTTAGAGAAATTGGCACTATGGTGAAGACTGTGGTGGCGGTGATGAAATAGAGGAATAGAATGTGTAAGTTAAAAGTTACATTGGGTGTGATTGCATATAATGAAGAAAAATACTTGCCGCAGTTGATGGAGTGCATTTTGAAACAGACATATCCGCAGAAATTGATGGAAATTGTATTGGTAGATGGACGTTCAGAAGATAATACGTACTCCCTCATGAAAAATTTCGAAGATAAGTACAAGAATGCATTTGATAATATTATTGTTTGTGAAA
>OGJX01001013.1_pt1 | contig 20233 bp, 20 predicted proteins | sample 1572381 | NCBI WGS metagenome assembly OGJX01 (sample SAMEA2582085, study PRJEB24529) | metagenome | biome: Human gut stool | place: China | collected 2011
ACCCCCGGCAACATCATCGAGGCCGTAGCACGCGGTGTAGACTTGTTTGACTGCGTTATGCCCAGCCGCAATGCCCGCCACGGCCATCTGAATACATGGAGCGGCATCATCAACATCAAAAATGCCAAGTACGAGCGAGACGAGCGTCCCATCGACCCCGCCTGCGGCTGCCCGGTGTGCCGCAACTACTCCCGCGCCTATATCCGGCATCTGCTCAAGGCAGACGAGATGCTGGGGATGCGCCTGACCGTGATGCACAATCTGTGGTTCTACAACCATCTGATGGAGCGTATCCGGGACGAGCTGGACGCCGGGACCTTTACCGCTTTCCACGACAGATACGTGAAGCTTCTGGATACCCGAATTTAAACTTTAGCCTTGCAACAAGACCGATAAGAGGGTATAATAGCATTATCTGAATTTTTGAGAGGAGATTTTGCCCCATGCAATTTCTGACTACCACGTCCGAAGGCTATATCAGCCTGTTCTTCACGCTGGCATTGATGCTGGTCCTGCTGTACTTCATGATCTACCGTCCCCAGAAGAAGCAGGAAAAGAAGGATGCCGCTATGCGCAGCAGTCTGGAGATCGGCGATCAGGTCACCACCATCGGCGGTGTCATTGGCCGCGTTGTCGCCATCAAGGACGACACCTTTGTTCTGGAGACCGGCGCTGACCGCGTGAAGATCCGCTTTACCAAGTCTGCTATCTCTTCTGTCGAAAAGCTGAACATGGACAAGGCTCCTGCCGATAAGAAGTAAGCATTTATACCGTGCATACATGAACCGCCTCCCTGCATAGACTATGTGCAGGGAGGCGGTTTTGTTATGTCTGAATCTCATGGTTTCCCGGCGGAGCTTCTTTCGTTTCTGCTTTTCGGGGTGCTGGGGGTAGCCGTAACGGCGGCAGCTCTGGCTGGTTTTGCGCAGCTGATGGCCGGGCATGGCTGCTCCGGCAGTGTCGCGCCGATACTTGCCACAACAGCTGTGTGCATGGGCAGTCTGCTGTGCGCACTGGCGGCAGCGTTCCGCAAGAAGGTGCGCGGTCTTTTGACCGGATTGCTCCAAAGTACATTTCTGGCATTGCCGCTGGCGCTTTCTGCTGTATGGAACGGCACAGCCGCCGAGCCTGCTGTGGTGTGCCGTATTCTGGCGGTGCTGCTCTGCGGCGGTATTGGTGGACTGCTTGGCGTCACCCTGCGCAGCCGCAGGCACACGCTTCGTTGATAGTTCTGATAAAACGAATCCATCAGAGGGGAAAACAGCGTATGTGGATCTACGAACAAGAAAAAACGGAAGAAAACCTGTCTTTGCTGCCGCAGATGGTCAGCTTTCCGGCGCAGAAAACAGAGCCCGCTCTGCCGACTGTACCGGAAACTGCACCGGAACCCGTAGAGCAATTGCCGCAAAAAGAGCCCTGCATCCCGTCAAAGCGGCACGCTACCCGGGATTGCTGGCTGCTGGCTGCGGCCTTTCTGCTGGGGAGTTCGGCAGCCGGTGTATTGCAGGCCGTATGCGATGCCCGGCAGGCAGAACTGCTGCGGTATTATCTGGAAGCGTGGCAAGGGCTGTTTGCGCCGGGCAGTCTGCAAGGGGCAGTACAGCTTTTTGGCATGGAATATCTGGCTCTCGGCCTTGTGGTCAGCCTTTTTCTGGCACTGGGGCTTTCTGCCCTTGGGCCAGTGATGATCTTTGGCAGCATGATGTTGTACGGTTTGGGCAGCGGGCTGCTTATGGTACAGCTTTGTGCGGCAGGCGGGTGGAAAACGATACTTCTGGCCTTACTTTGGACAGGCCTGCCCGCGGCAGCGGCAAGCGGCTGTCTGTGCTTTTTCGGAGCCTGTGCTTTGCAAGTCAGCAGTCGTATCCACGCTTATTCTTTTCGTAAGCATCCCGGCGGACAAGCCCGCCCCGGGGCGCAGGCATTGATGGGGCAATATCTGCTGACCATGGTGGTGTTGCTGCCGCTGTGCGGTGCGGCGGCAGGGCTTTCGTATCTGGGCAGCTGCTTGTAAACAATATCCTTTTCTTGCGGGTTTTGGCGCAGTGTGTTACAATAACAAAAGACCATTATAAAATGAGGGACAGACATGAAACTAAAATCCGTCTATGTATGCTCCAATTGCGGAGAGACAAGCCCCCGCTGGATGGGGCGCTGCCCCAGCTGCGGCAGCTGGAACACCATGAACGAGGACGTTGTTGCCGAAGCCCCCAAGGCGGGGACTCCTGCCGCCCGGCAGGCTGCTGCGGCTCGTCAGGAGGGCGTGACCACCCTGACCGCCCGGCGGCTGTCAGAGATCAGCACCACCGAGGAAAAGAGCCGCATCCTGACCGGCATCTCTGAGCTGGACCGTGTATTGGGCGGTGGTATCGTACTGGGCGGTGTGGTGCTTTTGAGCGGTGAGCCGGGCGTGGGCAAATCCACCATGCTGCTACAGCTGTGCGGTGCCATCTCTAACCAGCACAGTGTGCTGTATATCACCGGCGAAGAATCTGTCCGGCAGGTCAAGCTGCGTGCGGCGCGGCTGAAGGTGCCGCAGGACAACATTTTTCTGGCGGCAGAAAATGACGTAGACGAGATCTGCGGCTTGATTGAAAAGGAAAAGCCGGACCTTGTGGTCATCGACTCCATCCAGACCATGCGCTGCATGGATATCTCGTCCTCGTCCGGCACAGTCAGTCAGGTGAAGGAGAGCGCCGCGCGTCTGCTGGCAGTTGCCAAAAAACAGGAGATTCCCATGTTCATCGTGGGTCATGTGAACAAGGATGGCGCAATTGCAGGCCCCAAAGTCATGGAGCATATCGTGGATACAGTGCTCTACTTTGAGGGCGACAAGATGCTGCCGTACCGCATTCTGCGGGCAGCCAAAAACCGCTACGGCTCCACCAATGAGCTTGGCATGTTCGATATGACCGGTACAGGACTTGCCGAGATTGAAAACCCATCCCAGATGCTATTGGAAGGGCGTCCGCTGGGGGTTTCCGGCAACTGTGTAGCCTGTACTATGGAGGGCAGCCGTCCTATCCTGAGCGAGATACAGGCACTTGCCACCAAGACGAATTTTCCGGCACCCCGCCGCGCCTGCAGCGGATACGACTATAACCGCATGAATCTTTTGATTGCCGTGTTGGAAAAGCGGGCAGGGTACTTCTTTGGCAATCTGGATGTTTACGTCAACATTGTGGGCGGCATTGCACTGCGGGATACCGCCTGCGACCTTGCCGTCTGCCTGAGCATGGTCTCTTCGCTGCTGGACCGCCCGGTCAGCGATAAGCTTATCGCTATCGGAGAGGTAGGTCTGGGCGGGGAAGTGCGCAGCGTGCCTAATCTGGAACAGCGTCTACACGAGGCAGAGCGCATCGGCTTTGAGCGGGCGGTTATCCCTAAACACAGCCTTGCACACCTGAATGCCGCAGATTATCCCGGCATGAAGCTGGTCGGTGCGGCGTATATCGCAGATGCCATCAATGCGCTGAAAAACGACCGCCTGTGATGAAACGAGGAAGCTATGTCGATCTATCTGGACGAAAGAAACCCCGGCAAGCACGCACCCTTTGAGGATGCTGCCCCGGATATTGTAGAATATGTGCGTTATCTTGAAGTGATTGCCGGCAAAAGTGCCAATACGGCGTTCAGTTATTACTGCGACCTGCGCTCCTTCAGCCGCTTTATGAAGCGCCGTCGCGGGCTTGTGGCCGCAGATGCAGAATTTAAGGAGATCGACCCCAAGGGGCTGGATACGGCCTTCTGGGGCAGCATAACAAAAGAGGATATCTACGAATATCTCTATTTTCTGAACAGGGAGTGCGGCAACAAAAAATCCTCTACCGCCCGGCGGCTGGCCAGCCTGCACGGCTTTTATGATTATCTGGTCAATCAGGTCAACCGCTTATCCGAGGACCCTACGGCGGCTATCCGCCCGCCCAAGCAGGATAAGGTCTTGCCCAAATATCTGACGGCAGAGCAGTCTATCTCACTTTTGGAGAGCACCCAGACCCAGAGCGACTTCCCGGAGCGGGATTATTGCATGGTGGTACTGTTTCTCAACTGCGGTATGCGTCTTGCAGAGTTGGTGGGCATGGACCTTGGAGACATCGACTTAGAGCAGCGGCAGATCCGCTTGTTCGGCAAGGGCCATAAGGAACGCATGGTCTACCTGAATGATGCCTGTGTGGAGGCACTTCAGCTGTATCTGCGCAAGCGTAATACCATGGAAGGGCTTTCACCCAAGGAAAAAGCCGTGTTCATTACGCGGATGCGCAAGGAGCGTATCTCGAACCGCAGGGTAGAACAGCTGATCTCCGGTGCGATGAAGGCCGCCGGACTGAAGGGCTTTTCCACCCACAAACTGCGCCACACTGCCGCAACTTTGATGTATCAGACCGGTAATGTAGATATCCTTACCCTCAAGCAGCTTCTGGGACACAGCAGTGTGGGAACCACACAAATTTATACGCACCTGCAAGAATTTCAGGTTCGCTCTGCCATTGAAGAAAATCCGCTGGGCAAGGTATTGCCCATAAAAGCCGCAAAAGCAAGCTTGGATACAACAGAAACGGCAGGGGAGACATCTGCCGAAAATGCCCTGGCGGGAGAGGACGCTTCTGAACCGTCCAGCCCAATGGCCGCCTTTAAGGGCGTTGCACAGGATGGCTTTCGGGCAGATATTTCGGCAATGTCTATCGAAGAAACTAACGATTCATCAAGCAATACTTAAACCTACTCAAAACGTTTAAGACGGTTCAAAGACCCATGGCGCGATCCGGTTTGACTGGATGCTGCCATGGGTCTTTATAATTTACAATGTAAGCAGTCAGCAGCCATACAGGAGCATCCTCAGAAGATTCTGGCAGAAACATACTAAGCCATGTCCACACAAAAATCAACTGGAATGATCAACCACAGCTGCAAACTGTAAATCATAAAACGCAGCATGAAACATTATAAAGCAAACTCAAAGACGCTGCAAGAATAATCGAACCAACATGAATCATAACCGAACCGATTCGGCAGCGCATAACACAGGAAGTATCTGTAAGCGTGAGACAAATAAAACAATAAAATATGATAAAAAGTGCAGAATGCGTAGAACGGTTAAGCCAAGCCAAAAAATGAGCCAGCCGAGGCTGAAACGCCAAAAATCCGGGAAATGGGCTTTTTTCACTTCCCTAAGTTTCGCATAACGTGCATTATACGAAACGACAACAATCAAAAAAGAGAAGCCGCCCTTCTCTCTTTCTGTCAGATTTCCGGCAGCTTCTGTGGATGCTTTTCAGTTTGCGCACGCCCGCTTCTACGCCGCTGGACGTATTACCAGTATGTTCAAGTGTTTGACTTCTGCCTGCGGTGGCTGTTCAGGTGCGTTACAGGTCATGTTACATAAGGAGTATCGTTTCTTCTGCTTTGGTGATGCGATGTTCATTTCACCGGCAGCGGTTCTGTGCCAAAGTATGCACAGATGACTTCGTAATAAATGCGCGCCACAGTCTTGCAGCTCTCCTCGCTGCCAAAGCGCTCTACATCCTCGGCATTCGTTACAAAGCACTGCTCTGCCAACACTGCCGGACAATCCACATCTTCCAGCAGCGTAAAGCTGCGCTCAGGCCGTACCTGTGTGTAGGTGTTCTCCACCAGTTGCTTCTGGTCGTTTTCCAGATAATAAATGTACCGCACTCCCCCACGTCCGCGCAGCTTTGCGCCGATGCTCTGCATTCCGCCGGCCAGCAGCCGGGCAAAATAAAAGCTCTCCTGATGCCATGTGCGCCCGGGCACTGCCGGATAGCATTCAAAGCCGGATGCCGTAGAGCCATTGGCTGCGGAGTTGCCGTGGATGGACAGCAGCAGCTGCGGGCTTTGGGCACTGGCGGTGGCTGCACGTTGGGCAGGTGTCGCGGTTTCATCAAAGCTTTCCCGGGTCTGCAGCGGAATGTAATTAGAGTCCTCTTCTAACCACTGAAGCAGCGCAGCAGCCGTTGCTGCTGTGACCTGTTTTTCCTCGACCACTCCCCTTGCGCCTGGGTCGTTGCCGCCATGCCCGGCGTCTATTGCCACCCGGTACGGCGGGTCGCCCACCACAGGACGAAAATCATCCTCTGCGGCCGAGACTGCGGGTGCTGCGGGTGCGTTCAATTCCAGCGCCGCCTTCCATAAAAACAGGCCGAAACAGAGCATCAGTGCCACAAAAACAACCAGCAAACCGTTTAAAAGCCGGTTCTTCGTTTTGCGGCGGTGCGTTTTACGTTTGCTATGTTTATTTACTGGTCTGCGCTGACTGGTTGGCATAAAGCTTTACTTCCTGTTCGTTTTACATTTCTATTTATATAATACGAGTATACTCGCCTTTTCCTTGCACTGCAACAAAAAAAGACTGCCAATTTTTCAAAAGGCAGTCCTTACTGAGTTATTTCAGTTCTACAACCGTCACACCGCTCTCACCTTCGCCGTAACGACCAAGACGGAAGCTTTTTACCATGCGGTTGCCGCGCAGATGCTTATGGATGGCAGTGCGCAGTGCGCCAGTGCCGTTGCCGTGGATCAAGTAGACCACCGTCTGTCCGTTCAGGATAGCACGGTCAATAAAGGAATCCACCTCCGACAGTGCCTCGTCCACCGTCAGCCCCAGCAGGTTGCATTCCATTTTTGCGGTGCGCTGTACGCGCTCTACCCTGCCGTTGGGACGGTTGGTGTCGCCGGTCAGGCGGGAATACCGCTGCTGCGCTTTGGTCTTGGGCGCAGTGGGTTCTTTTACCAGCTTTTCCGGCTGCTTCAAGCCCTTGAGAGGTACCTTGGTCTTGATGATACCGGCACGCACCAGCACATCGCCGTTTTTGTCCGGCAGCGCCAGAACGGTGGCCAGCTGGTTCAACTCTGCAATGCAGACCTCCTGCCCCACTTTTACCTCCTTCAGTGGCACAAACTCCTTAACGGGGTTATGCACCACTTCCGTACCGGCAAACAGCTTTTCGGTCTCCTTTTTGGCAATCTCGCGGGCACGCTGCGCTTTCTGCTGGGCGCTCATGCGCTCATCTTTTTGCAGCTGGCGCAGCTCGTCGGTCAGCGCATAGGCCTGTGTTTCCACCTGCTGTGCCAGCGTGCGTGCCTTGGCACGAGCTGCTTCCAATTCATTCTCGCCCTGCTGGATCAGCTCATCCCGCTTTTTGCGGGCGGCTTCCAGTTGATGGGAGGCTTCGTTGCGCAGCTGCTCCACTTCGTTCTGGCTTTCCTTCAGTTGCAGCTTCAGATCGTCCAACTGCCCCAGAACCGCATCCAGACGCTTGTCCTCGGCAGACAAATGCTGCTGGGCGGCCTCAATAACACGGCTGGGAATGCCCAGTTTTTTGCTGATCAGGAATGCGTTGGATTTGCCTGGTACGCCCACGCTCAGCTTATAGGTGGGACGCAGCGTTTCCAGATCAAACTCGCAGCTGGCGTTGACTACGCCTTTAGTCTCCAGCGCAAAGACCTTCAGCTCTGCATAGTGGGTGGTCGCCATCAGCAGCACACCACGGCGGCGCAGCTCCTCAATGATGGCAACTGCCAGCGCGGCACCCTCGGCGGGGTCGGTACCGGCGCCCAGCTCGTCCAGCAGCACAAGGGTGTGCGGCATGGCCAGTTCCAGAATGCCGGTGATTTTTTTCATGTGGCCGGAGAAGGTAGACAGGCTCTGCTCAATGCTCTGTTCATCGCCGATATCCACCAGAAATTCATCAAACACGCAGATCTCGCTGCGTTCGTCTGCCGGGATCAAAAAGCCACACTGCGCCATGGCGCACAGCAGACCGGCGGTTTTCAGAGTGACCGTTTTACCGCCGGTGTTCGGGCCGGTGATGATAAGAGAATCATACTCCCCGCCCAGCGCAATGTCCACCGGAACACACTTTTGCGGATCGATCAGCGGGTGGCGGGCGCGGATCAGATTAAAAGAAGAATCTGTGCGCACAGCGGGCTTGAAGGCCTTCAGTTCCAGTGCAAGCCGCGCCTTCGCCAGCAGGATGTCGATTTCCAGCATAGCCTTGTAGCTGTACTGGAACTGCGGCTCAATGGCAGCCACCTGTGCGGTAAAGGCTACCAGAATGCGCTCGATCTCCTGCGCTTCCTGTGCGCGGTACTGCAGGATGCGGGCGTTTGCCTCCACCACAGCCTGCGGTTCCACGAACACCGTAGCACCCGTAGAGGATACATCGTGGATGATACCGCTCACCTCGCCGCGGTACTCGCTCTTGACCGGCACAACATACCGGCCGTTGCGCATGGAAACCACGCTTTCCTGCAAGTATTTAGAGGTATCCATATTGCGCACCATGCTTTCCAGCCGGTCGCGGATGCTGTTTTCGGTGGCGCGGATCTTTTTGCGCAGCTCTGCCAGCGTGCGGGAGGCGGTATCCGCCATGGCGTCCGGTGCCAGAATGGCACTGGAGATCTGCTGTTCAAGGCCCGGTTCCGGTGCCAGCGCGTAAAACAGATCATCGGTTGGCAACGCGTCATGCTCAGAGGAGCCGTACCAGCTGGTCAAGTGCTGGAAATTGCGCAGCGCACCAGCCACCATCAGCAGCTCGCCCATAGAAAGCACACCGCCCTTTACGGCACGGGCGGCAAGCTGGCTGACCCCCTCTACCCCGCCAAAGCGCGGCGAGCCGTTTTTGATCAGCAGAGTGTTGATGGCATCTGTCTGCTCCAGCGCGTAGCGTACCTCGTCCGGGTCGCACTGCGGCTCAATGGCCAGCAGCATGGCACGGGCTTCCTTGCATACGCAGCCCTCCGCCGCACGCGCAATGATCTTATCCAGTTCTAATGTTTTTAAGTAGCTTGTTTCCATACTGTTCCTTTTTGGTCAGGGCAATACACTTTTCAAAAAGGCATAGCTCTTCAGCGGCTTATCCAGATGCGTCAGGGCATAGTTTTCAGCCACTGCGGAAAGCTTTGCCAGACTGCCCACAGAGATCTTGAATGCAAATATTTTTTTGTCCTCTACCAAGCAGATGTGGCGCAGTGCAAACAGCGCAGCCTTGTCCAGATTGCAGTTCTTGCCTGCCTTTGCCGCACAGGCTGCACAGAGCAGATGCCCTTCCTGTGCGTCCAGATAAAAGGCATCTCCTTCATCGTAGGTGCCGCAGTCCCGGCAGCAGACAATCTGCGGCATAAAGCCGCACTCGCTCATGGTGCGCAGCTCAAATACCGCCTTGATCACCCGCAGGTCGGTGCGATGCTCGCTGATCATATACAGGCTGTTCAGCACCAGACGCAGCTCCCGGGCTGCTTCCTCTCCGGTAGGCGAAAGCGCAGCGGCCATCTCGGTAAGATACATGGCAAGGCTCACCCCTTCAATGGAGGAGGAAACGCCGTGGAAGATATTCTGCACCTCGGCTTCCCGCACGGTATACATATTGCGTCCGGGCACCAGCGTAAACTCCGAATAGCAGAATAGCCCACAGGCACTGAACAGCTTGCTTTTCAGCCGCAGACTATTTGCAGCCATTGCCGTGATCACGCCCAGCTTCGGGGTAAGGATCGTCAGAATGCGGTCGGCTTCTCTATAACGGGTCTCCTTCAGTACCAGACCCATTGTCACAAATGGTTCCATCATCCGTTTCTCCTGCCGGATGCTCGGCGGGCAGCTGCACCAGTTGTTTGTAATCAAGATAACGGAGAATATTCCCCGTGCAGGCAAAGGCCTGCCAGCTTGCAGCAGCATCCATCTTCAGCACTCCTTCCCTTTCCTGTGCACAGGCTGCTTTTGTTATAGTGTCAGCCTGATTCTAGCACAGCATACAAGGGAAAACTGTCCTGCTTTGGCAGCACTCAGCGGTTGGAGGAATTCTGCTTGAAGCCGAAGTTATTCAGCAAAAATTCGTTATCCCGCCAGTCGGATTTCACCTTGACCCAGCACTGCAGGTTGACCCGGCAGCCCAGGAACTCCTCGCAGTCGGCGCGGGCAGCGCTGGCGATCTTTTTAAGCATCGCACCGCCCTTGCCGATGACCATGCCCTTGTGGCTCTCCCGCTCGCAGTAGATGTTCACATCAATGTCGATCAGGTCTGTGCCCGGGCGCTCCTTGAAGCGCTCCACCACTACTGCAATACCGTGTGGGATCTCGTCCCGCATAAAGAGCAGTGCCTTTTCGCGGATGACCTCGGCCACCAGCTCTTTTTCCGGCATATCGGTATAGGCGTCATCATCAAAATAATGGGGGCCTTCCACGGCATAGCGGCTCAAGGCATCGAACAGCTCCTCGCTGCCCTCCTTATTGCGCACACTGATGGTGTAGATCTCGTCAAACACACCCAGTGCCTTCAACTCTGCCTTGCGTGCTTCTAAGTCGGCGGGATCTTTCACAAGGTCTGTCTTGTTGATGACCGCAATGGCCGGGCCGCTGCGGTGCAGCGCCTCCACAAGTGCCATCTCAGATTCGTTCAGCGCGCCGTAAGGCTCGAACAGCATCATGGAAACATCCACATCCGCAATGGAATCGCTGGCGGTCTTATCCATACGCTTGCCCAACTTGTTGTGGGCTTTGTGCACACCGGGAGTGTCCAGCAGCACATATTGCAGTGGCCCCCGGGTGATCACGCCGGTGATGCGGGTGCGGGTGGTCTGGGGCTTAGAGGTGACGATAGCCACCTTTTCACCGACCAAGAGGTTCGTCAGGCTGGATTTGCCCACGTTCGGCCGTCCGATGACAGCAACGAATACAGAGGAGGTGTCGTAATGCTCCTGAACGGGTGTTGTAGTACTCAAAGCGAACTCCTGTCTTGTTTTTATGTTCTGTTGCAGTGAATGGATATCATTCCGTGTAGCTGACCGTGCGGGGCAGACCCAGCTGCAGCAGCACAGCCTCTTCTTTTTCGCGCATACGCATGGCTTCCAGACCGCCGTTTTCGTGGTCGTAGCCCAGCAGATGCAGCATGGAGTGGACGGTCAGAAAGGCCACCTCCCGCTGCAGCGGATGCCCATACAGGTTCGCCTGCTCCATGGCGCGCTCCATGCTGATGACAATATCGCCCAGCATCATGCAGCCGTTGTTCTCGTCGATATCGTACTTGCCGTTCTCACCCAGAGGAAAGCTCAGCACATCAGTGGGCATGGGCTTGTTGCGGTACTGGTTGTTCAGCTCGGCAATGGCAGCGTTGTCCACAAAGGTAACGCTGATCTCGGCAGGACGATCAAAATGCTCATATTCCAGCACTGCGTTACAAGCGCGCCGGATCAGGATACGGAGCCCAGAGGGCACCTTGACAGCTTTCTGGGAGTTGGTGATCAAAACTTTGTTGGACATATCGGTCCACTCCTTTCAAAGGGTTTGTTTAAAATTCTTTTTGTTTTCTTTATTTTCCGCTTCGGCAGCGGGATGGGCGGCACGCTCGTAAGCCTTTACGATCTCCTGCACCAGCCGGTGACGCACAACGTCCTTATCGGTAAAGTAGCACTGGGCAATGCCGTTCACGTCTTTCAGCACCTTCAGCGCGTCCACCAGACCGCTGCGGGTGCTGCCCGGCAGATCGATCTGGGTCACATCGCCGGTAACGACCACCTTGGAGCCCACACCCATACGGGTAAGGAACATTTTCATCTGCTCTGGGGTGGTGTTCTGCGCCTCGTCCAGAATGATAAAGGAATCATCCAGTGTACGTCCACGCATATAGGCCAGCGGGGCAACCTCAATGATCTGCTTTTCTACCAGACGCTCGTAGGTCTCTGCGCCCAGCATATCAAACAGGCCGTCGTACAGCGGCCGCAGATAGGGGTCTACCTTCTGCTGCAGGTCGCCGGGCAGAAAGCCCAGCTTCTCGCCTGCCTCCACCGCCGGGCGGGTCAGGATGATACGGGATACCTCTTTGGCCTTGAATGCCTTCACTGCCATGGCAACGGCCAGATAGGTCTTGCCAGTACCCGCCGGGCCGACACCGAAGGTAATGGCATTGGAACGGATGGCGCTCAGGTATTCCTTCTGTCCCAGCGTTTTGGGGCGGATCGGGCGTCCCTTGACCGTGACAGTAACAAAATCCTCGGTCAGCTCCTTTACCCGCTTCTCCGCGCCATCATGCGCCAGACTGATGCAGTAGTGCACGGTCTGATCCTCCAGCGGTGTTCGGTTCTCGATCAGAAGAAGCATTCCCTCCACAGCGCGGTTCGCTGCCGCCACATTGGCAGACTCGCCGGAAATGCGCAGCTGTGTACCGCGGCAAACAGCGGTAACAGAAAACTCTTTTTCCAATAAGCGAATATTCCGGTCACAGTTGCCAAAAACAGCCGCTGCGATCTCTACACTATCCAGTTCAATACACTTTTCCGCCATGGAGCTCCTCCCGAATTGCAGAATTTGATAACTATATTGTACCACCAAAATCTTCAGAAGAAAACTATGAAAAGTGCACAAAATATTTTCCTGTGTTCCATCGGTTTTTCCATACGAACCGTGGTTTAAAGCTTTTTGGTAGCTTTTTTCTGAAAACGCTTGACAAAGTATATCGGGAGACGATATACTTTAGACACGATATATCGGTTGACGATATATAGCCGTCCGATAGAATCCTTGGAGTGTTTCAGTATGGAAAACCTTGCATTGACCGAATCGACCTATTATATTCTGTTGTCTCTTTACCATCCGCAGCACGGCTATGGCATTATGCAGCAGACGGAGCAGCTTTCCGGCGGCAGAGTCCATCTTGCCGCCGGGACGCTGTATGGTGCTTTGACCTCTCTGTGTGAAAAAGGCTGGATTCGTCCCCTGCCCGCCGAAAGCGGCAGTCGAAAAAAGGAATATCAGCTTACCGCAGAGGGCGTACAGGTATTAAAGCACGAGTTTGCCCGCTTGCAGCAGCTTGTGGCAAATGGTGAGAGCATCCTGAAGGAGGAAGCCTTATGAGGGAAAAGAAAACCGTTTTCAAGCTTTTCTTTGTGTGGGATTTTGAAAAAGAGGAGCGCTGGCTGAACGAGATGGTGCAGGAGGGATGGGTACTGGACAATACCGGGTTTTCCTTTTATACCTTTGTACGCTGCGAGCCGGGCGAGTATATTATCCGCTTGGAGATGAATCCCAGCAGCGATTACCGCGCCTTTGTAAAGGAACTGGGTGCGGAATATATCGGCGGTTGTGTCAACTGGGTGTACTTCCGTCGGAAAGCAGAACTTGGCAGTTTTGAGCTTCTCTCGGATATTGACTCCCATCTGACGCATCTGAGCCGCATCGACAGGATGCTTTCCCTGATCTGCTTGGCAAACCTCATCATAGGCGTAACGAACTCTCTGAACCAGTTCCGGTACGGCTGGCTGAACCTGTTGTGCGCAGCAATGCTCTCCTATGCACTGGGGCGCATCCACAGCATGAAAGCCGCACTGGAAAAAGAGCGCAGCCTGCGCGAATGATTTGTCAAGCCCTTTTTACGCCACAACCACAGAGAAAAAAGCGGCGTATCTTTGGACAAAAAGACCATAGCAAACTTTTCTCCATCGTGATACAATAGCAAGCGTTGTGTGCCGCCGCCCGGCGGCCGTTTGGACTGCTTGAACACAAAGGAGAAGGAACCATGGAACAGCTTTTTCTGATGCCCGGTGAAGAACGATACGAGCGCTTCAAGGATGGCAACGGTGTTCCTAAGGTGCACTACTCCTACTGCTCCATGCGCGGTGCCTTCTTCGACTGCGAGAGCCGCAGTCTTGAGGAAGCCCAGCGCCTGTGCGAAAACTGGCTTGTAGGGCAGGATCGCTGCTACCGCAACTAACATAGAACCATAAAACCCCTGCCGTATTTGCAGACCTTTTTGCAAAACGGCAGGGGCTATTTTTATATAGATTTTACTGCCACACCTGCGCACAGACAAGTTCCAGCACGCTACCGGCAATACAGCGGGATTTATCCGAGATCAGGAAGCAGTTGGAAAGTTCCTCCCGCCGGGGGTCGATATCCGCGATCTTAAAGCCCGGCGTGACCGGATAGCCGCTACGCAGCAATCCGCGCAGAATACCGGGGATCTGTGCTGTAACCGAGATTCCCTCCCCCTCCGGGGTACGGATAGTAGCGATAGTCTCGCCCTTCTCCACCAAATCGCCGATTTTACGCACATTCATAAAGACACCGGCAGTCTGTGCATGGATCACCCGCTCCGCACCATACCCGCCGATGACGCCGGGGATGCCGGTATTGGGGATAGCGCTTCCCTCTCGGATGATCCGGCCCAGCCGGTGACCGCGCTTGGTCTCCACCACGGCATCTACATCCTTCCCGGCAACAAAGCCGGGGCCAAGGGCAATGGTCAGCGGTGCCATATCCCGGCGGGTGCCAAGGTTGCGCTTGGCCAGAATGGCGTCCACTACGACCTCCGGCTTTGCCCGGGCAATACAGGCTCCCTCCGGGTCAACGAGCACCGGAACAGCGCCCTGTGTCCAGATGGGCTGTGCCTGCTCCAACGCTTCAATGCGGACAGCACGCAGTCCTTCGACCGTGGCTTCGCCTTCATACACTGCTTCGCACAGGGCCACCTGACGGCGGATGGCTGCGGGTTTTGTAGTTTCCAATACCAGCACCCGCAGCCCGGCGCTCCACAACCGGTGGATGGTGCCGGTGGCAAGGTCGCCGCCGCCGCGCACAATGATCAAAGCGTCATTTTTCATTTCGTTTCCTCCCCGGGACAAAGTGTCTGCAACAGCACTTCCATGGAACCGCCGCAGGCAGCAATGGCTGCGTCCTCGTTTTTGCCGTCAGCCGAAAGCTGTAAGCATTGCAGGGCGGGCGCAGCCTGTGCCAACAGCTTCTGAGCAGCCTGTACCGTGTAATGCTCCATAATGCCGCCGCCCACACTGCCAACCGTACTGCCATCGGGCAGAATGAGCATTTTTGCGCCCACATCCCGCGGGGTGGAACCGTGCCGCGCAACGATGGTAGCCAGCACCGCCGAGGTGCGGGCTTTTTCTGCCTGCACCATTGCATCCAGCAATGCGATGGGATAGCCCTCGGTCTGGGGGCGGGCATTCTTGACCTGCACGATCTGTGCCAGAATGGAAAGTGCGATCTCCGCAGCGGTCTGCGCACCGATGGCAAGGCCGATGGGTGCGCAGAGCGCATCGATCCGCTGACTGTCCAGACCGTTCTCCAACAGCTGACGGCGCACCAATGCGGCACGGCCACGACTGCCCATCATGCCCACATAGGCCGCAGGCTTTTGCAGGATCTGGGTAAGGCAATCCAGATCAAAAGCGTGGGAGCGGGTCAGTACCGCAAAATAGGTCTCTGCCCCGCCTGGCACATTTTGAAGCGCCTGTGCAAAGGGGGCACAGAGCACGATATCTGCTCCGGCGGCGCGCAGCTGCTGGGCAAATTCTTCCCGGTCGTCTATGGCAAGCACCGGCAAGCCAAGAAGCTTTGCCTGTTTTACAAGGGCAGCAGCCACATGGCCGCCGCCGCAGACCACCAACTGCGGCACCGCACCAAAGCGCTCGGCAAATACCCGCTGACCTTCCAGTGTCAGAAAGCCCGTAGCGGTACAGGCTTGCAGGACGGCAAGCTGACGCTGCAAAAGCTCGGCGCTCCGGGTCTGCCATAAGGCGTTTCCGTCCCGCAGCAGCAGCTGACTGCCTGTCTCTGCGCCTTCCAGCACGGTAGCCAGCGTATAGCTGCCGGTCTGGTTTGTATCTTGCAGAACATCTGCAAGCGTTTGTCTGTTCATTGGTGTCCCTCTCCCTCTGTTATTGCTCCACAGGCGTTACCTTATCAAACTGTGTCTGATCCAGTTCTGCCTGCCAGCTTTGCCAGTCCTCCGGCAGCATACGCCATGCAAGCCCGCACCCTGCCGAGATCTCACGCGGCAGCGGGATCAGCCGTCCGGGCACCTGCCGGGCATGGCATTGCTTTTCCCACTCCATCGCCTCTAAGGTGGTACGAAAGGAAAGCACGATATAGCTTCGTTTTACTCGCATAAAAGCTCACGGGCAAGTGCGCAAACCGCCTGCGCTGCTTGCCGCGCCTCCTGTTCGGTATTGAAGTGGGAAAAGCTGAACCGTACCACGCCCTGCTCTGCAGTGCCAAGCGCCTTGTGCATCAGCGGGGCGCAGTGTGCCCCGGCACGCACGCAGATGCCGTAGTCCTCCCACAAGATATCTGCCACCCGGGCAGAATCCTCCTGTGCGATGTTCAGCGCCACAATAGGCGCACGGGGCTGCATGGTCATATCACCGTATACCGTTACGCCCGGCGCAGTGCGCACCTGCTCATAAAACAGGCTGGCAAGGGCATTTTCCCGGGCGGCAAGGCTTTCTACGCCCCGTTCCAGCAGCCAGCGCACCCCGGCGCACAGCCCTGCAAGGCCGTGCACATTCAGTGTTCCGGCCTCCAGTGCGGTGGGCATCTGCAAAGGGTGCGTTTCGTCAAAGCTGTGCACACCGCTGCCACCCACAAGAAGCGGCTCAATGCGCAGGCCGGGGCACACATAAGCCCCGCCGGTGCCCTGTGGCCCCAAAAGCGCCTTGTGCCCGGTAAAGCACAAAGCATCTATGCCAAGTTGCTGCACATCAATGGGCTGTGCACCGGCAGTCTGCGCGGCATCCACGATGAACAGCAGGCCATGCCGGTGGGCAAAGTCCGCTGCGCGGGCAAGGTCGGTGCCATTGCCGGTCACGTTAGAAGCACCCGTCACCACCAGTGCCCGGGTGTTGGGGCGCAGCAAGGCTTCCCACTGGTCGTAGCACAGCCGTGCAGCAGTATCCACTCCGGTAAAAGAGACCTCTACCCCCTGCGCCCGTAGCCGGTACAGCGGACGCAGAACAGAATTATGCTCGCATACCGTTGTGATTACATGATCGCCCGGATGCAGCACACCGTTCAGCACCGTATTCAGCGCCATGGTCGCATTAGCGGCAAAAACAATACAGGAGGGACCCGGCGCATGGAAAAGCTCTGCCAGCGCCAGACGGGTGTCCAACACGATCCGTGCAGCGTGAAGGGTGGGTTCGTGTGCGCCGCGCCCGGGGTTGCCTGCTGTGTGCAGTGCCTCCAGAATAGCCTGCTCCACCTGCGGCGGTTTATGCAGGGTGGTGGCTGCGTTGTCCAGATAGATCACGGCTTTACCACGTTCCCGGCCTGCGTCAGCTTTTCGGCAATGGTGTACATGTTGGTCACACTGCCCACCGCCAGCTTCTCGGTAAGTCCGTAGAAATTCAGGCAGGTACCGCAGGTCAGGATCTCCACGCCCTGTGCTTCCAATGCCTTAAGATCCTCCAGCATGGCAGAGCCTTCACAGGTCAGCGCCGCGCCGCCGTTATAGAACAGAATGGTCTTGGGCAGCTTGTCCTGCTGGGTCAGTGCAAATACAAAAGCCTTGAGCAGAGTCTTGCCCAGCTCCTCGCTGCCATCGCCCATAACGGCAGCGGAAATAGCCACCACCGTATCGGTGCGGGCATCCGGTACGCAGACAGGAGCCTGCTCTGCCGGGGCGCCTGCTGCTTCGCCCAGCGTGAACAGTACGCGGTATTTGCGCTCTTCCAGCTTTTCCGCGCTGTACTGATAGTCCTTCTGCTGTGCCATCTTGGTCAGGTTCTGTACAGCGATTTCGTTGTCCACCAGAACCTCTACCTGTCCTGCGCCTTGCAATTCGGAAATCGCTTTTTTCGCCTTGACGACCGGCAGCGGGCAGGCATCGCCCAGTGCATCTACTTTGATAAATTCAGCCATGTTGATTACTCCTCTCATTTGTCTGTTACGGTGATCTCAATTTCCTGCTTCGGCAGGATCTCGCCCACGATACTTGCGGGCAGCCCTGCGGTGCGCAGTTCCTGTTCCAGAACCTCTGCATCCGCCGGGTCTACCGCCAGCAGCAGCCCACCGGAGGTCTGTGGGTCGAACAAGACCTCTTCTATGGCAAAGCTTACGTTCTCGAACCGGACGAACGGCCCGGTGTGGTTGCGGTTGCGCTGCCCGGCGGCGGTGTACAAAAACGCATCCGCTGCTTTTTCTGCGCCCGGCAGCACCGGAACAGCATTTGCATGGATGATGCAGGAAAGTCTGCCGCCCATCATCTCGTGCAAATGGCCGAGAAAGCTGAAGCCGGTCACATCCGTAGCGGCATGGATGTGATACTTGCGGCTGAGCTCTGCCGCCGTTTTGTTCAGGGTAGTCATGGAGCGGATGGCGGCTTTCATTTCTTCCGGGGCGGCCTCGCCCACGCGGTTTGCCGTGCACAGCAGACCCACGCCTAAAGCCTTGGTCAATATCAGCTTATCACCCGGCACTCCGGTGTCATTCGTGTACATCCGGTGCGGGTCTACAAGGCCGGTCACGGAAAGACCATATTTTACCCCGCTGTCTGCAATGGAGTGCCCGCCTGCAAGGCTGCCGCCCGCTTCTGCCACTTTTTCAGCACCGCCGCGCAAAATCTCACCCAGCACGTTCAAATCCATCTCCTCCGGGAAGCAGACCAGATTCAGGGCGGTCTTCACCTCGCCGCCCATGGCGTAGACATCGCTCAGGGCGTTTGTGGCTGCGATCTGCCCAAAGGTATAGGGGTCATCCACCATCGGCGGAAAAAAGTCCACAGTCTGCACCAGTGCAATGTTGTCCGTAATACGGTAGACTGCGGCATCATCCCGGCTGTCATAGCCGACCAGAAGATCCGGGTCTTTTTCGCCCCGGGGCAGCTTTTCCAGAATACGGCTCAGCACCCCGGCACCCAGCTTTGCGGTGCAGCCGCCCCCGGTACAGAATACGATCTTATCATCCTTGCTCATGCACGTTCTTCCTCTTCAAAATGCGTCAGCACACACGGTATGTCCTGCTGACGTAAAAGCTGTTGTATTGGTATGCCCTGCTGGCGCAATTCCGGCGTATCAGCCTGATTGAGCACAGCGTAAAACTGCCGGTCACCCACCGCCTTGCGGCCACCCTGCGTGCTTGCAAGCAGCTGTGCCAGCATGGGCGGCGTAAGGGGCGCATCCGGCGCAGCCGCTAAAAACTGCGGACGGATGGTATTATAACGGAAGCAACCCTCCCGCAAGGGCTTGCCCAACGCCGAAAGCCCTGCCACCGCCAAAACGATATCGCTTTGGGGCAGCAACACCGGTTCGTGCGCCGCCGGGAGCTTGCAGGGGTGGTGCTTTGCACCGTCTGCTTCTATAAATACCGCATCTGCCTGCGCCATCCGGCGCAAAAGCTGCTGCGGCGGCAGGGTCAGCTTCCCGTTTTCTGCCGGGGTGCCGATCACGGCGTAGTGACCCGCCTGCCATAGGGCAGAAAGAGCCGCTTCATCCGGTGCATAACAGGCAGAAGGCTGCCGGATATGGGTAGTCGTAGTCACAAGCACCCGCCAGCCCTTACGGGCACAGTGGTCTGCCATGGCATACAGCAGGGTCGTTTTTCCCCCGCCGCCTACCAGAGAAACGGTATGCCCTTTCTCTGCCAGAAACGGAAACTCTTTTTCGTTCAGCATCTGCCTTTACTGCTTTGCTGCAACTGCCATGGCGATCTGCTCCGGGGTGATGGGTAGCTCGTAGAAGCGGGTGCCGATGGCGTTGTAGATGGCGTCCGAGATGGCGGGCAGCGGCGTATTGATGACCACCTCGCCGATGGACTTTGCGCCAAAGGGGCCGTTGGGCTCGTAGCTGTTCTCAAACTCCACATGGATGTGGCCGATATCGTTGCGGGCAGGGATCTTGTACTGGAACAGAGAGTTCTCCTCCGGGTAGCCGTTTCTGTCGTAGGTGATGTTCTCGGTCAGGGTCATGCCGATGCCTTGCAGAATGCCGCCTTCAGCCTGCACACGGGTCAGGTTGGGGTTGATGGGGGTGCCGCAGTCCACGCAGGCGTCAAATTCCAGCACCTTCACCTCGCCGGTCTCGGTATCCACCTCTACTTCGGCAGCGCCCACCATATACGGCGGCGGCGACAAAGGCGAGGTGTGAGTCTCGGTGAATTCCAGCGGGATCTTATGGCCAAACTGCGAGGCAAAGGCGATCTCGGACAGAGTCTTTTGGCGGGTGGGGTCAGCGCTTTCAAACACGACCTTGCCGTCAAACTCTACGGCATCCGCAGGGCAGTCCAGCAGCTCTGCGCCCAGCTTGCAGATCTGTTCCCGCAGCTTCATGGCGCACTTCTCGGTGGCCTTACCGGTAACATAGGTAGTGCTGGAGGCATAGGAGCCGGAATCGTAGGGAGAGGAATCCGTATCCGCACCAAAGACGGTAATGTTGTCCAGCGGGCAGTCCAGCACCTCGGCGGCGATCTGCGCCAGCGTGGTGTCACAGCCGGTGCCCA
>OGJX01001023.1_pt1 | contig 20041 bp, 12 predicted proteins | sample 1572381 | NCBI WGS metagenome assembly OGJX01 (sample SAMEA2582085, study PRJEB24529) | metagenome | biome: Human gut stool | place: China | collected 2011
GCATTTTTTTCTGTCCCTTCCGGCAGTTTTATGATACACTTTTCGTATTGGAAAACCGATTTTTTTGAAAGGATTTTATCATCATGCAATTTTATCTCGCCCCGATGGAAGGGCTGACCGGATATGTGTACCGGAGCGCCTACCACAAATATTTTCCGGCGGCTGACCGTTATTTCACGCCATTTATTACAAATAAAAAGATGAGCTCCCGCGAGCGCAATGACATTCTCCCGGAGCATAACGAAGGGATGACGGTGCTCCCGCAGATTCTCACAAACCAGGCGGAGGACTTTCTTTCTCTGACAAAAGAACTGAAGGAGTACGGCTACGATACCGTCAATCTGAACCTTGGCTGTCCGTCCGGCACGGTTGTCGCCAAGCGGCGCGGCTCCGGACTGCTTGCGTGGCCGCATACACTCGATGCATTTCTCGATGAAATCTTTTCGTCCTGCGACTGCCGGATCTCCATCAAGACAAGACTTGGCACAACCGACACCGATGAGTGGGAGACGCTGCTTGCGATTTATGACAAATATCCGCTGGAAGAGCTGATCATCCATCCCAGACTGCAAAAAGAAGGATATCAGGGGGTGCCCCATCTGGAGGCTTTTGCGGAAGCTGCCGACACCTTACAATGCCCGCTGTGTTATAACGGAGATATTACCTCTCCGGAGACGCTAACGCAGATTCTTACGAAGCTTCCCAGTATCGATACGGTCATGATCGGCCGGGGAATTTTGCAGAATCCGGGATTATTGCAGGAATTGAAGGCTGCCTCCACGGAGAGTGTTGCGCTGCCGTCTTGTGAAGAGCGGCTGGCTGTCCTGAAGGAATTCCACACTTCCCTCCTGACCGGTTATCAAGAGATCATGTCCGGCGATACCAATACGCTCTATAAGATGAAGGATCTCTGGACTTTCTTAAGCCACAGCTTCGAATCTCCGGACAAATACGTAAAAAAGATCCGCAAAGCCACAGATGCCAGCGACTATAAGCTGGCCGTCAATGCGTTATTCCGGGAGTGCGCATTGCAGTCGGAGAATTCTTGATCCTGACATCATCCCATACCTTTATTCCCCGGTGTCGAACTGTTCTCCTTCGTTGGCGTCTTCCATGACGACCTCCGGCTCCGGGATGCCTGCATTTTCCACATAGCTGAAATGAATGACCGCCTGTGGCCAGTTGAGACTGATCCGGGCGGTCTTCTGCCGCTCCTCGCCTGCCTTGCGGATCAGTTCCAACAGTTCCTGAAAGACTTCTCTGGTCAGGTAGCCTCCCCGCCACTGGAACGTCATGGCCCGGCCCTTTTTCGCCATCTGCTGTGCTCTTTTATATACTTCTTCCGTTTTCGTAAAGGAAAGTTTTTTCTCCTTGTAATAAAAATGATCGTTGTCCGGACAGCCGAGTGCCGGGGCGATCAACGGTTCATGATCCCGGAACACTGCTTTATCTCCCAGATTGAAATAGTCGTAGCGGATCTCTCCGGGTGCTTCCGCATTGCCCTGATGTTTTCCCAATGTATTGTCAAATGTGGCATCCAGATGGTAATACTGCCCGCCGATCCGCACAATATTCCAGGTGTGACGGTACTTGATCCCTTTCTCCGGATTGTTGCCGCAGATAGCGATTACACACCACACACCCAACGCATCACAAAGCACCTTCACCGATTTGGCAATGCCCTCGCAGACACCCACGCCCTGTCCCAGCGGTCCGATAATCTCATGGGAATAGGGCTTTTTCAACTTATCGTAGGTGATATTTTCGCAGATAAAGTCGTGAATGTACTTCTCTTTTTCCCACTCTGTGAACTTTGCGGCAGGTCTTGCCAGCTTTTCCACCCGGGACTGCATGGCTTTCTGATGTTCTCTGATCTTATTTTTCTCAAACAGATACTCCGGCACGAAGATGATGTTGGGGGAGTCCTGATAATATTTATACCGATAACTCACCACCCAGAAGATCTCCGGATAATCCAGCCGCAGTCGGAAAAATACGTCATACAATTCTTCCGCCGGGATCCGCGGCAGCTGAATCTCGTCTGCCAGCGCCAGCACTCCCTGCTGCATAGCGTGATAGGCGGCCTGCTGGGGCTTGTTCATTTTCTGATAGTAATATGGTTCCATGGTAGTTTCCTATTCTATTGTTTTCATCTGTCTTATTTTTACATTTTAACAGAAGGTTTTTCTTTTGGGTGGATGTTTTTGATATTTTTTTGATATTTTTTGAAACTTTTGCAGCAGATGCATAGTCTAACCATCAGAGACCTGTAAGATATGGTTTTATTTAAGAGAGGAGTTTTACTTATGAAAAACAAAATGATCTGTACACTTTTAACTACTGTGATGGTATTGTCTTTTGCTGCCTGTGGCAGTCAGGGAAATGGAGCAGCTTCGGCGGAAAGTACGGTGACTTCCGAAATCGGTGCGGAGGCTTCTACTGCTGAAAGTTCTGCTGCTGAAGCTAGTGCTGAGACAACTACAGAAGCTTCTGCTGATGCGACCAACGGTACTTCTTACGAGGATAACTTTGCAGTTTCCACAGAGGATGCTGCCGCTTTCGCTAAAAAGATCCAGGATGCCGTAGCCGCTGAAGACCTGGATGCACTCGCTGATCTGGTCAATTATCCGGTCTATGTTGCTCTGGGCGATGGCAGTGTGATCGAAACCAGGGAAGACCTGATTGCCTTAGGTGCAGACAAAATCTTCACCCCTGAATTGAAAGACTCTATGGCTAATGCTGATCTGTCCGAATTAAGCCCCAGCATGGCAGGCTTCACCCTCTACAGCACCGGTGACGGCCCCAACATCACCTTCAATGTCCAGAACGGAGTACTCGGCATCAGCGGTATCAATTACTAATTTCCGCTTTGAACCATTAAGGGGAGCCTTTCATCAGGCTCCCCTTACTCGTGTCGAAATAACCGTTGTCAACGGTACCATAGTGATATCTATGTTCCCGTCTGTCTTCCTCGTGATCAGCGTAGCTCCACGCTGGATATATTGCTTCGCAATGCCGGAATATCCCAGATAATCAATGGACATTCCGTAGGTCATGCGGATGCCCTGATATATCAGGGATAATGTATTCAGGTGATCGTGTCCACAGAAGATCCATTTCAGCCAGCCGTTATCCACCGCTTTTTCGAAAAAATGTGGCGGTTGATTCGATATTCCGAAGTACTCGTCCTTTTCTCCGATACTGCCGTGTTCATAAATCACGCTGTGATCGCCCAATTTCATTTTCTCATAAGCTTCCTTAAATTCTGCGGGCGGCATGTGGAAAAATGCCATGGCAGGCACTTTTCTCTCGTTCAGTTTTTCCATGCACCAGTCCGTCTGATCCTCATGGATCCGGTCGAAACCACTGAAAAACCAGCCGCCACCATACATGTTGGAATCCAGCAGAATCAGCGGAAGTAACAGTTTTCCCTGATCATCTGTGAGGTCTACTACAAAATTCCCTACGCCGGTAATGGGATTCTGAGGACTGTGCTCATATCTTCCTTTGGTAAAAACGGCATATTTTCCCGTAGTGAAAATCTCCGCCAGCTGTTCCTTATTGCAGGTGGAGCCCATTTCACAGTCATGGTTACCAAAGACCAGAGTATAGGGAATCTGAAAACCATCCAGAAATGCCAGCAGTTTTTCTGCCTGCTTTCGGTTGTTCATGGTACCGCTTTTCGGGAAAAACGGGAAAACAGAATCTCCGGTCAGGACGATCAGATCCGGTCCCGTCCGGCGAATCAGCTCCGTCACCGCTGCCAGCGCCAGTCTGTCCTTTTTCCCGGAAAACATGCCGAAACCAAGGTGCAGATCCGTCAGCTGCAATATTTTATAATCTCTGTCCGTCGGGATGCAAAGAGAAAAAGTCTCTTCGTCCCGAATCTGAAAGTTTTTGGAAGTATACATAAGAATCTCTTTTCTTTTTGGGGATTAACTCAACGGGATCAATGCTCCTATTGCAGAAAGTACTGTTGAAATCACCATCAGCACCTGAAAAGGCACCGTGCCGATCACACCGCAGATAGGACTGCTGCCCGCATTTTTTCTGGATTTACCGTATGTCAGCACCAGCATGATGCTCACCAGTACCACTACACCGCTCATGATCCGGGTCAGAACGATAAAGCTGTTCACGCCAAACACGGCAAACAGAATGCAGGGAACTGTGGCGATCAGCCAGCTGATGCGGTTGCCGCTGCCGATCTGCTCATGAACCACATCGCGGAGGGCGAGAGTATTGCTCCAGAACGTGGTAAGTAAAGCAAACAGGGAAAATACGCCTGCCAGGATCATCGCCCAGGTACCGATGCTCTCTCCCAACTGCATGTATGCCAGTTCTTTTTCCAGTGCTCCCTTGGTTCCCAGGAGAACCGTGCCCGTCACGATCAGAACAAACACTGAGGAAAGCCCAAAACCGATGAAAATGGAGCGGCGGATCTGTTTCGCGTTGCCATCCAGACCTTTCACCACCTGGATCACTGCCTGATTGGCGGAAGTTGCGAATACCACCATGCTGTACAGCGCCAGCAGATTATTCCAGTGGAACTGTGCCCGTTGCAAAGAATTCAGCGGATGCAGAAAAGTTCCTACCGTCATCACTGCCACAATTCCCATGAGGACAATGACTGCGTACTTCTGTGCGATGCCTACGGCTTTCATGCCGATAAACACCACGACTCCGGCGATCACATAGTACAAAATCTGCGCCGCCACGAAAGGCATTCCGAACCAGTTCACAAAAATCTGTGCTCCGCCGTTGATATTACCGCTCACACCGATCATAATTGCCAGCCCATAGACGATAAATACACTCCAGCTGAATATCTGCTTCATTGTGCCGTGGAACAGCTCTCCTTCGAAACTTTTTACCAGCTGGACGCCACCGTTGTTATAGGACAACTCGGCAATGATCAGGTGCAGGATCACGTTCACACAATATGCAATCAATACCATCCACACGACATCCAGCATACTGTTCTTCGTGGCAAGATACGGAACGGCAATGATGCCCGTGCCGATGCTGTTGCCGACGATCATGCTGATGGCTTCGAAGGTCGTGAGATGGGCTTCGGATTGGATGGGGTGGGACATGGGGAGGACCTCCTTTGTAAAAATGACTATTTTCAAACAGTTTCAATCATCATTACTTTCTTTTGTGATACTTATCCTATTCTATCTACAAATATAGTATATTTAAATGTAATACTTTCGTCTTTTGACATACAAGGCAATATCTATAATATCTTTTTTTATTTATAACCGCGGGATGAATATATTACACGTCATTTATTCCTTTTATAATTAGGTTACTGGCATCTAACATTCATCCTCCAAAACAAGTTTTTCTTTAATTAATTGAATCGACTTATATTCTATCTTTGGCTCCTTAAAACTTTTTACAATCGCATCCATCGTTTCTGCGCTCCAATATATCTTCAATTTCTCTTTTGCCCGCGTTATAGCAGTATAAAATATTGAATGCGTTATTTTTTCTGCATTGCTTGATGGAACCACAACTTTAACAGAATTGTATTCCAATCCCTGTGCCTTATGGATTGAAATTGCGTATGCAATTTGAAAGGGAACGACTGTTTTTATTCTATCTTCCTCTGCTAAATCATCATCCCATGCAATAACTTCTAATCGTATTCGCGTTCCATAATCTGTATTTTCAATATATTCAAAAGTTTCATATCTGCATTGTTCTTCTGTCAAGTATGTATTAATATTAATTGTAAAAACAATTGACGACATAGTTTTTATAATATCCTCTATTACCCCTTTCAAATTATTATATAATAACGATGAACGCCTTGTATCTAGAAAAATTATTCTATCTCCAATTTTAAAAATCCATTCAGCCCATGTGAATGCCTCACTTTTTGTGTTTGCATTTTGAAAATATTGATTCATACTATTCAAGCCAAATTTTCCGTCATAATTTAAGCACAATATAACTTCATCATCAACTAAAGTAAATATACTCTTCCCCAAATTTTCAGAAAACGGGCCATCCATTGACAATTTTTCAGTAATAATTGTCCTTTTTTCTCGAACTTCCTCCCATAACCCACTTAATTCTTCCTTATCTGTTCTCCACGTATGTAAAAGTTCAATATTTGCGCCTTTACTATCAATAATATTCTTAGCGTAATAAAACCAATTTCCAAAGTCAATAGATTCAATTTGATATATGTCTCCGCATAAAACAAGTTTAGTATCCTCATTCATCTTTTCAAGAAGTGTCTTTATTGTTCGATTATCAATCGTACTACATTCATCAACAAAGACAATATCATAATTAATAATCTCATTGCTTTTGATCACACGGTCTATACTAGAAAACTGCATGTTGCCGCTTCCATCATCTACTCTCCTCCGCAAATTTTGCAATGCAGTATGTGTTTTTGACAAAAACAGTTTTTTAGATTGTATCATCATTTGAGAGATATAGTTTATCAATGTTGTCTTGCCGGTTCCTGCTGCACCATATATCAACATTATTTGCGATGACACAAAAAGAGATTTTAGTGCAATTTTTTTTAGCTTGTCTTCAAATTCTATTCCACACTCCCGAAGATATTTTTCGTTATATCTTTGTTGTTCTCTATTAGAAATATGTGATAACTTTAGTAACCTTTTCAAAATAAACATTGTAGTTCTTTCATAGGAATCAATGGATACCATGCCACCCTTTTCATTAATCAAAAATCCATTATTTTGTTCCCATAAGTCCAAACTATCATTATATTTTTTTATTGCTTCACTGGTCGCAATCATATTTTTCTCAAAAAATAATTCACCCGTTTCTTTAATCAACCCTTCAATTTTCAAATATGGTTGCACTCTTTTAAATTTGTTTATATCGTCAACAATCTCAATAACATCTCTTATGTCACCTTTACTTGTTTTTTCCCTGCTAAATTTGAAATAAAAGGCTCTTGTTCAAACGGATAACATTTACTTGTTATATAAAGTTCATTCGATAAACATCTGTTATTAAATTGATTAGGCAATAAAACTTCTAATATTTCTTCTTTTAAATTTAATAATATATATCGAATAGTATATCTTCCCAATTTATTTGAATGCTTTGCATAATTATTTCTAATTTTTAAAATTACCTCGCCAAAATCATGAGTATTTGTTGAATTATATATATGACTATATACTTTCCAAAAGCGTTTATCACTTAAATTTACAAGTTGTAACAAGTCCATTTCTGTTTCGCTTAAAAAGTTCATTAGAGCAATATATTCTCCATACTTACGATTAATCCTTGTTTGTAGCATTAGCATTCTAGCTAGTTTATTTAGACACGCGGGATCAATAGCTACTTTCCAATTATTTAAAATCTTTATTTTATTTTTTATTCCCCAAAGGTCTATTTCTGACTCCGTATAAGCAATTTGTATCGAATATCGCGTTGAAATATACTGTTTACTATAAACTGTTATCCTATTATATTTCGTTGCATATAAACCCGCAAGTTGGAGAGTAATTTCGAAATATCTTTCTCCTTTAACAAAAAATGGAATAATTTTCTGAATATAATATCTAGAAACTCTTACATTATTAGCTACCAAATCTGTTTTCAAAATACTATCTGCAACGAGTCCATAATACTCCTCATCTAATGTATCCATATCCAGCGGAAAATTAGATAAGTTGTCTAAAACATCAATATCAAAAGTATTTTTCAGAAACTTTCTTATCTCCCATAAATAATTGTAGTATTTAAGCATTAGCCTTTCTGCTTGACCTTCTTCAGGAATTCTAATTCCTATATATTTTAATCCTTTCAAAAAATTATATAAATATTTAGTCTCTGGCTTAAATTGTGAAACTTCCCATGCCAACTTTTGATTTATATCTGCATATCCAAGTTTTATTGCGTTTAAAACTAAAGAAGAATAACATAAATCATACAACGCTGTGACAATTTTCCTCGATATAACATCACGTAACTCGGGATTGTTGCTGACATTATCAATTTCTCTAGTTATTTCATCACATCTATAACGAACTATTTTCAATGCATCTTCTTTTGATAAACACTCATTATCTAACTTTTTAAAAAATAAATGCATATCTACAACTTGGTCCAGCTTTTTGCAAAACGACTCTATACTTTCATCCGTATCCTTAATTTCATCTTCTGCTTGCAATTTGATAGTAGCACTTGTCTTCTCAAAATTGATTGTCTTAATAAATGAAGGCGACATGTACTTCCAAAAAATACGTTTTTCCCCCCTGATATCTGGATTTAGAACAATAAAAATGATTCCTGGATCTGCCGTAACCTCATATGCTATATACGCAGGAAATGCCAAACTCTTTAAGCAATACGAAATGATACCATTATTTTCTGTATAATTATTTGTCCCCTTAATTTGTACAACAAAATTTTGCACGGGATGTCTAGATACATCTGGATTAGGAACATATTCAAACATACCGTCATGATTAGGCCACTTATCATCACTTGCAAATGAAGTATTTATCCTTCCATCTGGACTTAAAACACTCTCCAAATAGCTAACTGCAGAACGGTCTTCCGCTGATTGCTCCGTATGTGTAGAAATATGCTTCTTTATTAACTCAATATATTTTGAATTCATAATTTTTTTCTTCCTGTATATCCTATTTCCAGTCATGTACACTTAGTTTTTAATGCTTTTAACTTTAATATATAGATATAAAGGAAATCCCCTTTTTAACTTAATTCCTTCTAACATTTAATTATATCATTTTACTTATGTTCCGGCAGCATCCCCCTAATCTTTATCCCGCTCAGGTCCACATCCAACACAATCTTCACCATCCAGAAGAACAGCAACAATACCAGCATAGGGATCACGCAGGAAGTAATGATCATCACCGCAACTGCCTCAATAAAATGATTCAGGGAATTCTCCACCTTCTGCACCAGTTCTTCGGTAGAAATCGTCACATTTTCCACAACGTTGGCCACAGAGTCCTTCGCACTGGAAAAGGCATCCTTGGCCCAGTCAAAGATATTCGAAACTGAGCCTGATTCGCTGTTGGTTTTCTCCTGTGTGTTCGCTGTAGCTGCTTCTGTTGTGCCGGTTCCAATTTCCGCCTCACCGGTATCATTCCCTGGGTCACTGTTTTCCAGTATATTCTGTGTGCTCTTGGCATCCTCAATAGTGGCTTCGATCTGGGCCTGATAGGTATCTCCGATGAGGTCGGAGATCTTCACACTGGCAGGAACCACGAGGAAAATAGCAATGCCGAATACTGCCAGCTTCGCTGCCAGTTTCCGCACCGTAGCATTCGCAAAAAACAGATTCAGTATCCACAGCACGCAGGCTGCCGGAATCAGATATGTAAATGCCACATAGCCGGTGATGGTCACGAGATATTTTTCCAGATAGATGGCACAAAGGACAATCAGCAGATACCCACTGACATCCGCCATTTTTTCCGCAATGGGGGTTGCCGTGTCTCCCGGCAGCAATGTGATCAACGCTGAAGTCACCGTGGATGCTGCCGTCAGTTCCATGACCGTCTGTTTTTTCTCATCCAGAGAGGCGATGGTCTTCTGGTGATTTTCCGGGGCGGAGGCATATTTTCCAATGACGGTTACCGATAAAATAGCAACCAGTAATAAAACTACTGCCGCAATGCGTTTTTTTCTATCAAAATTATTTTTCACAATTAACCTCCCGTTGTTCTATTTACCTCTAAATAATTCTCAAATCAGCGTAAGTATTAACAGTTACATTATTTTTACAGTCCTGATAATGTTCTCATTACCAAATCTACATCTTTGTTCTCTAATTCCTGAATAATATGTAGATATGTTTTCTGTGTAGTTGTCATACTCGCATGTCCTAGTCTTCTGGCTACACTGGCAATGGATACTCCCGCAAACAAAAGCAACGAAGCATGTGTATGTCGAAGGCCATGAATGGAGATTACCGAGATTCCGCACTCTTTACAATGTCTGGCAAGTACATCATTTACTGTGGAATTATATATTTTTTCTTCACCCACAAAAATAGGTTTATCCTCCGGTAAATTTTTAACCAGTTCTGAAAATTTCACTACTATTTGCCAGTCTATCTGTATTTTCCTTACCGATGATTTATTTTTAGTAGGCAGGAATCCCCCGTCTCCTTTATAATCCCATGTCTTACTTACAGACAGTGTCTGCCTTGCAAAGTCGAAATCCGCCGGTGTAATTGCCAATGCTTCTGAAAATCGCATACCTGTTTTTGATACGAGAAGAATGAACCAGTCCCAATTCGGAACCTCTTTTATATCAAGATGTGCAATCAAGGTATGAAGTTCAAATTGGTTCAAATACTTAATTTTCTTTACTTTCGGTGTCTTTCCCTTAATGATTGCTTTTCTGGTAGGGTCCCTTTCAATCAATCCTTCGTCCACAGCATCAAGAATTGCTCCCTTCAGTTGATGATGAAAATCCAAAGTTGTCTGTCTTTCATGCTCCTTTGCATAATCATTTAAAAGCTGTTGGTACGCATTTCTCGTCAGTTCAGATACCTTCAACTCCGGTGCAAGCTTCTCTACCCACTTATGTGTCATCTGATATTTGGCCAGAGTTGCTTCCCTTATGGCATCTCTTTTGTACACATCAATCCACTGTTTATAATATTCGCAGAACAGTTCTGTACTGTTCATATCCTTAAGCATAAGTTACCTCCATTTCTTGTACTACTTACGCTGATATGAACAGTACAGAATATTAATTGTTCAGTAAGGGGGTTACCTCTTCATCCAAAGTCTTTTTTAAATCTGCAATTAGCATTGCATAATATTTAAACTTAGGAATTGCCTGCTCTTGTGCAGCCTTATAACTAGGGAAATCTGCTGTTACCTTAATGGCATTCTCATTCGGAATTTCTCCATTGCGGTAATGCGTTGCCGCATACATAACATCTTCTTTTGAAACATACCAGGTAAGACAAAATTCAGACACTACTTTTTCTATGCAGTTATGTTTCATATTCTCTATGACATTACGAATAGACTTTCCCTTATATCTATCTTCATCCAGTTCAATATCACATACCAAGTCAGACATAAGTGCTGCTACCTTAGGATTCTCTTTGCTCAAATCCCCTATATATTGCTTCACTTCCTCAATTTGTTTCTGACGCTGTTCAGGCGCAACTTCTTCATCGTCACTGGGTGTTACAATGTTCTGAATCAAATTAATAATATACTCATAGTCAATCTTGGTATGACTATATGCCATAAGCTCATAATCCATATTAATCGTCGGTTCTTCGTCACCATCTTGAGGATCATCAGGCTTCGGCTGTACCTCTTCTTTTACGTTCAAATAATGTGCCACATAATCTTCATATTCGTCTTGTGTTATACCATATTCTTCTAACATGCTGTCATCATACTGTGTAAAGGATTTCAACTGTGCAAACAGCTTGTCAAAATTCTGGAACATCTTTATAAATACAATCTTTTCTTTCCTTGACATTCCGGGAATCTCTTCCGGAGTCTCTGCCGAAACTCTAAGTGCCTTCAATGCTTTACGAAATGCCGGTTCTATTTCATCCCACTCTGCCACTAATGCCGATTCCGTACTGCCTGCAGAATAGAGTTTTACTGCATTATCTACACTTTCCTTAAACAGCTTTGGTGCCTGAAATGTAACAATTTGACCATACGTCTTATTTTTATCATAGATACGATTGGTTCTGGAAAAAGCCTGAATCAAATCATGTGGGCCCATAGGCTGCCTATCAATAAATATAGTAGACATACAAGGTGCATCAAAACCTGTTAATAATCTGTCTACAACAATTACCAGATCTAATTGTTCATTTCTACTCTGAAATTTTGGATCCTTTCTTGCCAAACGCTTATTTAAATTTCCATTATAACCTTGTATTTGAGCAAGTTCGTATTTCGTACCAAACATTTCATTGTAATCATCTAAAGATTCCTGCATCTTCTGTTGGTTCACATGAGAACCTTCTTCATTTTCCGTAACGGAATACGTTATTGCAAATTTAGGAAAATCCGGCAAAACCTGCTTTATTCTTTCATCTATCTGTAATTCTGTTTCTCCATTTTTTACCCTTTTGAGCAAATCATAATATTTCTGTGCCATCTGAATGGAACTGGTTGTTAATAGTCCTTCATATGTTTTTCCTTTTCCGTTTTGGAATCCTAATTTGTGATATGATTTATTTAAAATCACATCCAGTACACTGAGCATATGCGCTTCACTTTCATATATGCTACTATCAGTCTCATCTGCCATATTTTTCGGTCCATTATGCTCTACCTGAAATCCCAGTACTGCGTTATCATGAATTGCATTCTGAATCGTATATTTATGTAACTGTTTTCCATATAATTCTTCAGTGGTACGTGGCAAATCTCCCATTTGAAGATATGCATTTTCTGCGAATCTAGGTGTCCCGGTAAAGCCATACCATAATGAATTTCTAAAAAATCTTTCTAACTCTCTTTTCGTTCCAGGCGTCACCGCTCTATGGCACTCATCCACAACAAATGCAATTTTGAGATTTTTTATTTTATTATACTCTGACGATCCTTCCTCCAATTTTTTCGTAATAAGTCTCTGTAATTTTTGAATTGTTGTCACAATTACCTGACGATCATCTGATTTTAATTTTCTTTTCAGATCGAAAACATTGTCCGTTTCATCCACATCAATAATGTCATTATTCGCATATGCCTGAAACGCCATTGTGGTCTGCGTGTCTAAGTCTTTTCGATCAATCAGAAAAATAGTTTTATCAATCGTCGGAATATCCATCAGCAAATTTCTAGTTGCTTTATAAGACGTCAAAGTTTTTCCCGAGCCTGTTGTATGCCATACATAACCGGACTGTCCTGTTTTTGATGCATCACGAATAGCCTCTATCGCGTGTATCTGATAGGGGCGAAGCAAAATCAGTCGCTTGGCGTCTTCATCCAAGACTGTATATCTTGCTATCATCTCATGTGCTTCTGGGATTCGGAGTACACTCTTGGCAAAATCAAGATAATCTGAAACAGGATTATTCTCTCTATCCAGCCATCCACTAATAAATTTTGAATTCAAATCCGCATCACTTGCCGCTGAGAAATATTTAGTATCTACGCCATTGCTGATAACAAACATTTGCACAGACGAAAAAATACCTGTAAATTTACCTTCACCAATGTACTTTTTGATCTGCCAAAATCCATCCATGTAAGAGTGTTGCTTGTTCTTTAGCTCTATATGTATCAGAGGCAGACCGTTGATCATAAGGGTGACATCAAATCTTCTGTTTTGTCTGCTATCCTCATCAGCTAATGCTCTATACTGATTAATAACCTCATAAACACTACTACCGCCAGCAATATGCTCATGATTCATTACAACCAAATGGAGTCTCTCAGTATCTCGCTGTACATGGACCATAACCTTTCCATTTTCACCAACCAGCCATTCTCCCGCTTTATAGAATGAAGAAAACTGTAACTGATTTTTCACCTGTTCAAATTCAGAATCAGACAAATGTTCTCCATTCAATCTCTCTTTATTATTCTGTTCCAGAATATATTTAAAATTATTCCAGAGATCTTCCTCTGTTTTTAAATCATTCCTGTAAATCCATTGTGAATCCCCATAAATCAACTGTTCAATAAGTTTTTGTTCTATTACTGCTTCTAATTCCGCCATAGTAGCCTCCCAACACAATTAACTTGGATTTTTCAACGTGTACTTTACCACATATATCTTGTCTGATGCCTTAATTTGTATAAGCAATTTCTATTTTAGTATACCATATCTTACTACTTTTTTGTTTACTCTATATTTCATTTTGGCTTACGATTGTTTACATCGTTTTATGGTGATTTTAATATATAAATGTACTTGCGATGGTGAAGAGTGATGAGGTGGTCGAGGTTATGAAAATAAGTTCCGATTTTTGTCTGTTCTTCCTTTTCAGGGACTCGGATTTCAAACTCCGAATACTCCTGTGCGTTCACTCCTGGCTGTCCAGAACGCTGAGATGTCACCGCAATGTACTTATTATATTTATCTGTCAGCGTACTTTGAAATACAAATTCAGCATCATATTCTTCCCTAATTCTGGCTCGAATCAAAAATCCAGCATAGTAAACCAATCCATCGGAATCCCTATAAATATAGGATTTTCCAACGCTTGCACCTGTTCGAGCGAACAAAATATCTCCTTCTGCCAATTTGTAATTTTCTACATCTGTCAAATCGATATCCGGAGAAGTAAGATTATATGTCAAGAACTCATGTGTGTTATCATCAATATCCGTGATTCTAATATATTTATTTTCTCCATCGTATTCTTTTGCTGCTGCATTTAATCCGTATTCAAAAGAAGAAGCAATTTCTCCTAACTTACGCTGTTCCCAATCGTTATGTAGTAACTTGAGCAAAAGATGACACTTACACTGGTGAAGAGTGATGAGCCTTTCTAGCTCCTCAAAATACTTTCCAATTTTCTTCTGTTCCTCAATATCTTGTGGCATCGTCAGCTCCGTCTCAAAGAAATCTGCTGGTGCAATATTCAAAAGTCCATGATTTCTCGCTCCTTCTGCTGCAATTTCATGAATACCTTTATGCCATAAATTTGTACTGTAGTACGATACCAGGAAATCAGAATCTACAGGATTATTTTCTTTTATTCCAAATACAATATAAAGTGTTGATAATACACCATTTTCATAACGATCCAACCTTTTAACAGCTCCCCAAGGAGCATCTGTTGAAGTGCTTTTATTATATGCGAACTCTCCATTCTCAATCAGATAATAACCACTGACATCTTTACTTGCTACTCTCTTATCAAAGAATTCATTCTGATCAATCAGTCCATATTGAGCCGATATTGTAAGCGGTAACTCGGACACTAAATCTTGATTTTTCCTTGTTACACGATCGACCAATTTCCCCAACTTACGCTGTTCCCAAACAAGAGTAACTTTTTCATAAAAATAAATATTTTTTCGCTGGTGAAGAGTGATGAGGTGGTCTAATAGCTCCAAATAATCTCCAATTTTCCTCTGCTCACTCAATGATGTATATGGTATTTCAATACTTTTCATTCCTTCAATGTCTATACTTCTTCCATCCCTAATTCCATACACATGAGGTACCAATTTATGCTTGATAAATTCAAATGATCTAAAGTATGGATAATAAAATCTTGAATCTGCTTCATCACTATGGAAAGTGTGATACGCTGGGCTAATGATGCCATCTAACGAAGCTTTTTCTAACCCTCCTTCAAAGGAACGAAGATGGACTATAAAATCATCTTTTCGCACCATTTTGTAGTTAGATAAATTTGTTTCATCATACATTAAATTTCTGTCAGAATCTTCTCTTTTTACAGTCCCACCCCCTTGAATAATTGTCAATGTTGGTAGCTCTGTATGTCCCTTTTCGGAGTATTCTTTGAATACCTCTCCCAACTTACGCTGTTCCCAAACAGACCCTGTTTATTTGAGTATAATGAAAATAACGTTTGTTTTTTTGATACATTGTATTCTAATTATTGTCCACGAAAATCAAGTTATCTTTATTTATAATTTTGAAGCTTACGATGTGTATCATCGCAAGCCCCAAATTACACTATTCCTAAAAATCTTTTTTCTACCAAATGACTGCTTATAAAATTTTTCAATATTTTTTTGTTTTTTACTTATACAAACATATTCTGAAGCATAAATTTCTTCATACTTTGTAATTGTTCACACTTATGCTGGTGAAGAGTGATGAGGTGGTCGAGGGATGAAAAATAGGCTCCGATTTTCTTTTGTTCTTCATCATTATTGGTAATGAAAATATTAATCTTACCAATCTCATCCTTGTTAATTTTCTGTGGTATCGCAGTTACTAAGGTACGTTCTCTTAAGCCTTTCTGAAAATCATTAGTTTTCATTGCATTACTTAAGAAATAAGAATCAATTCCGTTTGGTTTGAGCAATGCCAAACTCACATAAAATGCTACTTTTTCTGCTGTTTCTACCACATTCGTAGTGCCAACATCTCCAATCCTAGTCATCAGAATATCACCCTTTTCAGGATATACATTATAGTCTCTTTCAAAGGCTTCTTCAGATATATATTTTTCTGATTTAAGTGTTGCAATATTTTCTACTGATAAAAACATTATCCCAGAGTCTTGATAGTCAGGAGTTTGATGAACTCCATCATAAATGCCTACCAAATCCCCCAACTTACGCTGTTCCCAAGCATCAGTAAAACCTGCAAATCGAATTTCTGGAACGGTCTGTCCATTTTGTGGAAACATTTTTTGTAACATATATTTTTTTAGTTTTTTTGTTTCCTCACACTTTCGCTGGTGAAGAGTGATGAGGTGGTCAAGAGACTGAAAATACATACCTATTTGCTGTTGTTCTGCTACTTTTGGCATAGAAAATTCAGTTTTTAAAAAATTGTCATTGTACAATCTTTTAATCGTACTACCTTCAATACCTGACCATTTTACAATTTCATATATACACTTCAAAAATGAATTATCAACTCTATCATCATGCTTAAACCATACGATATTAGAATCCTGAAAATAAGCTTCTTCTCCTTTATATTCAACAGTTCTACCAATTGTACCGGAAGCCGAAATCAACATATCTCCAATATTAGGATACTGGAATTTTCCCCTATACTCTTCAAAAAGTTCTCTTGAAATAAAAGCATCTGGTTCAGCTCCAAAAGTCCCTATTTTATAGAACGGAATATCTCCATCTGTGGAAGTCTGTTCTTTAAAAATTCTTTTACACATTGCAACAGATCCCAAATCGCCAAACTTACGCTGTTCCCAATCGTCTGTGTATCCTTTAAATCTAATTTTAGGTTTTGCCATGTCCATCACCCCTCCATCTTTCTAATTAACTCATTCAAAGCAAACATGACATCTTCATCCGGTGAGGTCAATTCTTTCATAAGTAATAAAAAGTCTCCTTGTGCCTGTTCCAATTCCTTATCCGTGTTTGTCATACTTACCAAAAGTTCATTTAGATCAATCTCTTCTTCCTTCTCAAAATTATCTACATATCGAGGAATATTCAAATTGAAATCATTTCGTTCAATGTCTTCAAAACTTGCAAGGTATGCTTCTTTATCTACCGTTACTCTTTCGTTATAAAGTTTCATAACTGAATCAATATGTCCATCTGTCATGGCATTCTGTTTTTTACCTTTTTCAAACTTTTGTGAAGCGTCAATGAAGAGAACATCTCGACCTTCTCTGTGTTTTTTCAAAACCACAATACATGTAGGAATTGATGTATTGTAGAAAAGGTTTGCCGGCAATCCAATAACCGCATAAATATTACCGGAGCGAAGTAATTTTTCTCTTATCTTACCTTCTGCCGCACCACGGAAAAGTACACCATGTGGTAGCACAATTGCCATGGTTCCATTACTTTTCAGATGATACAAACCATGCAATAAAAAGGCATAATCAGCTTTTGACTTGGGCGCAAGCACACCATAATCGCTAAATCTCTCATCCTGTAAAAAACCTGCTGCCGCACTCCATTTTGCAGAATACGGTGGATTCATCAACACCATATTAAAATCAGTTTCTTCGCCGGTTGGCCAGTCTCCATCAAGAGTATCACCATTTCGAAGGACTTGATTTTCCGGTACTATTCCGTGCAAAAACATATTCATTCTAGCCAGGTTATATGTCGAAGTGTTCAGTTCCTGTCCATAATATTTAATATAATTAGGCTCTTTCGCATATTTTTTTGCATTTAACAGAAGAGAACCCGATCCCATGCAAGGATCATATACAGATAATCCTTTTCTATCTTCCTGTCCTGCAATCGCTATTCTTGTCAAGATCTTTGATACTGCCTGCGGCGTATAGAACTCTCCCGCTTTCTTTCCTGTTTCCGATGCAAACTGACCGATAAGGTACTCGTAAGCATTTCCTAAAATCTCTGCATCTGAATTCAATAAATCTGCTTTATCAATTTCCTTAATCAAATTTGAAATAGTATCACTCTGTTTTTGATCTCCTGTCCCCAAACGATTAGAATATAAGTCAATATCCGTAAATAAATCTGCAAATAAAGGGTCGCTTTGTTCAATATTATTAAAGGCTTTCTGCAACTGCTCTCGATTAAATGAATTGTTCCTCGCAGCATCAGCAAAACATGTATATGTAAGTTCCGGTTCAATTACGTAATGACATTCTGACTTGATTTGTTCTTTTAATTCTTCTGCGCTGCTATCTTTCAGAGCTTCTTTATATGCTTCTAAAGCAACCTTTAAGTTCTCCGGCTTTTCATCATAGATCAAATCATACACCTTGATTAAAAATGAATCCGAAAGATACTTATAAAAAACAATTCCTAATAAGTAGTCCTTATACTCATTAGCATCCATTTTAGAACGAAGAATATCCGCTCCACTCCATAACACACTGATTAAATCCTTACTGTTTTCTAACTCTGCCATTTTTTTCTCCTTTTATTTATTCTTCAACATATTTTTTAACATAATCTATATGATAAAGCGGAATATTCGTCATCCATTCCTGCTCTCTGTAATCCGACATTGACGTCCGGATCGCAATTTTCGGCTGATATTTTTCGCAGAACATCTTCAGGCTCTTCGCTCTGAGGTTTTCCTCCGCTTTTACCTCTATGGGAATGACTGAGGTTTTCCCCTGCACCATGAAATCAATCTCTCCGGAAGAGTTTTCCGTGCTGTAATAATAGGGGATGACTCCCACTTCAGAGATCAACTGCTGGAGCACGTACTGTTCCGTTAAAGCTCCCTTAAATTCTGTAAATATCCGGTTTCCATCGATAATCACCCTTGCATCCAGATCCGTCATGGCAATCAGCAATCCGATATCCAGCAGGTATATTTTAAATGCATCCAGATTCAGATAAGCTTTTAATGGTAACGCCGGTTTGCTCACACGGTTTACTTTATGGATCAGTCCGCAATCCAAAAGCCACTGGATTGCCAGTTCAAAATCTTTTGCCCTGGCGCCCTCTCTCACCTGCCCGTAGATATATTTTTTATTTTCTTTTGCCAGCTGCATCGGAATGGAATCCCACACCAGGTTCAATCGGGGAACCAAAGAATTCTCCGCATGCTTGGAAAAATCCTGGCGGTAATAATTCAGCAGATCTTTCTGAATCTCTCTGACCCGCCCGAAGTCTTTATCATTCACATAGGACTGGACCACTTCCGGCATGCCACCGACATAATAGTACTCTCTCAGACGATCCTTGTATTTGGAAGCGAAGGTATTGATCATCTGCGTATCCCCAGACTGCAGAAGCTCTGCAAATCGTTCTTCACCCAAGGCGCACAAAAATTCCTGAAAATTAAGCGGATACAGATCCATGAAGTCTACCTTGCCTACCGGGAAAGAGGTGCCCTTGTGCATCGCCACACCCAGCAGAGAGCCGGCAGCTACAATGGCATATTTCGGAGCATTTTCGCAAAAATACTTTAAAGAGGATAGTGCCTTCGGTACTTCCTGGATTTCATCAAAAATAAGTAAGGTATCTTCACTTTTGACCGAAACACCTGTCTCCACGCTGATTGCCAGAAGAATCCTTTCTACATTGATCTCTCCATCAAACACCTGTTGCATACGAGGATTACTGTCAAAATTGACATACGCTGTTTTCTCAAAACAGCTTGCTCCGAATTCCTTCATAAGCCAAGTCTTTCCTACCTGCCTGGCTCCGCGAATGATCAACGGCTTCCGGTTCTTTTTTTCTTTCCATTCTTTTAATCGTTCCAATGCAAACCGTCGCATGTCTACCTCCCTTGTATGATTCACAATAGTTATCTACTTCTACTCTATCTCAGTAAAATTGCCTTGTCAACAGAAATAAGTCCTTAAAACTGTATATGTGATACACTTTTAAGGACTTATTTCTGTAATTTATTACATTTTTCAGGACGTAATTCCCGCTCTGGGCTACACTTGTAAATAGCAAATTTAACTTCCGTTTTGCAAAAGTAACTTCTGTCTGAATTATTT
>OGJX01001024.1_pt1 | contig 19995 bp, 17 predicted proteins | sample 1572381 | NCBI WGS metagenome assembly OGJX01 (sample SAMEA2582085, study PRJEB24529) | metagenome | biome: Human gut stool | place: China | collected 2011
GGCGACTTTGTTATATCCCCATTATACCCAGGGTGTTACCCTGGGCTAGGAGCTTCTGCCCTTTCAGGGCGTGCTGTTCAATATTTGCTTCTGTTAGAATTCATAAATCCTTTTTCAGAAGTCATTTACTTCTTCTCATGCATGCGATCCCATTTCAGATAGATTCCGGCAAGGATGGTGCCGGAAATGCTGTGCCAGGCGCAGCTGATGGCGCAAGGCAATACGGCGAGAGGCTGGGCAGCGAAGAAATTGCCGGCCAGTACCGTGGCAAGACCGGCGTTCTGCATTCCTACCTCAATACTGATGGTACGCTTCTTGGCGGTATTGAATCCGGCACATTTGCCGGCAAGCCAACCGAGAAGATAGCCTAGCGTATTGTGGCAGAAAACCACGGCGAAAGTCCAGAGGAAGAGCGATAAGCCGCGGGCTACGAGGTCATCGTGAACCGTAGAAATCACACCGCCTACGATGATTGCCAGACACGTAACGCTGATGCCCGGCATCAGACTCTGGATGGTAGGGAAGCAGTCTTTCTTGCCGTAAATATAGTTGAGGGCGCAGCCGATGGCTACAGGAATAATCGTTACGATGAGGATGTTGATAAACATTCCCACAGCATCTACATGGATAATCTCGCCTGCCGTAATCTTCATCAGCAGCGGAGTCATCACCGGTGCAAGAATGGTAGAGGCGCAGGTCATTCCTACGGAGAAAGCTACGTCGCCATGACACAGATAACTCATGATGTTGCTCGATACGCCGCCCGGACAGCAACCTACCAGCAGGATTCCGAGTGCCAGGGCTGGGTCAAGATGCCACACATGAACCAGGGTGTAAGCCACGCCAGGCATGATGATAAATTGGGCACAGGCTCCGATGAAGACATCCAGCGGGCGCTGAGCCAGAATCTTGAAGTCGTTGGTGGTCAAGGTCAGACCCATAGTGAGCATGATGATGCCGAGAATGACGGTTTGAGTAGTTCCGCGCACCCAGTCGAAGGTATGTGGGAAGAAGAATGTGAACACTGCAACACCTATCACGAAGATAGATGTGTAATTGGCCAGCAGCTTGCTGAGCCCTTGAAATAACTTAAGCATAATTCTATTTCTTTTAAAATCCTGATATTTCTCTCTTATTTATTTCTTTCCTCGCTTTCAATATCGAGTGCAAAAGTACGTCTTTTCTTTCGGATAAACAAATTATTCCGCAAGAAAATGATAAATTATAACATTTTTATAGGGTAGCGCTTGCAAATCTGCACGAATCTTTTGGGATTGTGCAAAATCATGGGCAAAATAATTCGGCTTTTCTTCTTTAATTCCGCAACAAATGTGTAACTTTGCACCCATATTATCGATAATAGTCATAGAATGAACGAAGATTTTGATATAAGACAAGAAATGGTTTCGCCTGCCGAAAAGGAATTCGAGAAGGCGCTGCGCCCGCTGAAGTTTTCTGATTTCAGCGGACAGAATGGCGTGGTGGAAAATCTCGAGGTCTTTGTTGAGGCTGCCAAATATCGTGGCGAACCGCTCGACCATACGCTCCTCCACGGTCCGCCGGGATTGGGTAAGACCACGCTGAGCAACATCATCGCCAATGAACTGGGCGTAGGATTCAAGATTACATCGGGTCCTGTGCTTGATAAGCCGGGCGACCTGGCGGGAATCCTTACCTCCCTGGAGCCCAACGATGTGCTCTTTATCGATGAAATCCACCGTCTTTCGCCTGTGGTAGAGGAGTATCTCTATTCGGCGATGGAGGATTACCGCATCGACATCATGATAGATAAGGGGCCTTCGGCTCGCAGCATCCAGATAGATTTGAATCCGTTTACCCTCGTGGGAGCAACAACGAGAAGCGGTCTGCTTACAGCTCCTCTCCGTGCCCGTTTCGGAATCAATCTGCATCTCGAATATTACGACCCGGCTACGCTTCAGAAAATTATCAAGCGAAGTGCGATGCTCCTTAAAGTGCCGATAGAGGATGAGGCGGCAGTGGAAATCTCCCGCCGTTCGCGCGGAACCCCTCGTATCGCCAACTCTCTGCTCAGAAGAGTGCGTGATTTTGCCCAGGTAAAGGGCAACGGAACCATCACTTATGATATTGCCCAGATGGCGCTCAAGGCGCTCAACATCGACCAGTATGGCTTGGATGAGATTGACAACAAGATTCTCACCACCATCATCGACAAGTTCCGTGGCGGTCCGGTAGGCGTAAGCACCATTGCCACGGCAATAGGCGAGGATGGCGGCACCGTAGAGGAGGTTTACGAGCCGTTCCTCATCATGGAGGGCTTCATCAAGCGCACGCCGCGAGGAAGAATGGCAACGCCGCTTGCCTACGAGCATCTCGGCAGAAATCCGTATACAAGCAATATTATGCAGGGAGACTTGTTTGAGTGAAGAACGAAGAGTGAAGAAAAACATGAAGATAGGAATATTTACGGGTACATTCGACCCATTTACGATAGGACATCAGAACATTGCCGAGCGTGCCTTGCCGATGTTCGACAAGCTCGTGATTGCAGTGGCGGTGAGCAAGCTGAAGCACGCCAGCGAGGAAATCTCGAAGCGTGTGGAGGATATCAAGGCTGTTTTTCCGAAGGAATGTTCGGAGTTGGTGGATGCGGAGGATGCATCTAAGGGTTATCGCCTGGAGGTGGTTTCTTACGATGATCTCACCATCGATTTGGCGCATCGTATGGGAGCCAGGTTTCTGGTTCGTGGCGTCCGTTCTGCCAAGGATTTCGAGTACGAAAGAGAGCAGGCTGACATCAATAAGCAGTTGGGCGGCGTAGAAAGCATCCTGCTGTTTTCTGACCCAAGATACAGCAGTATCAGCTCAACGCTGGTCAGGGAATTGAGGTTCTTCGGAAGAGAAGTAGATGAATTTTTACCAAAAATAAAATAAAAATAGGAGGAAGAAGCGTATGATAACATACAATGTAGATGGCGTGAAAATGCCAAAAATCAAGAAGCGTGATACGAGTGCCTGGATTCGCAAGGTCGCTGCCTCTCATGGCCGCAAGGTGGGTGAGATTGGCTATATGTTTGTAGATGACGAGAAGATTCTCGAAGTGAACAACGAATATCTGGGTCATGATTACTATACCGATGTCATCACCTTCGATTATGATGAGGATGATGTGATTAACGGCGACATCGTGATTTCGCTCGATACGGTCCGCACCAATGCCGAGCAGTTTGGCAAGACCTACGATGATGAGCTTCACCGCGTCATCATCCATGGCATCCTGCACCTCTGCGGAATCAACGACAAGGGTCCGGGAGAGCGTGAAATCATGGAGGAGAACGAGAACAAGGCACTCGCCCTGCTCGAAGGTGCTTCGATATTGAAGAAGTAAAGCCCTTCTCTATAATTTGAGGAAGCTAGGTTTCTTCAATTTCAGGTAGAAGTATAGAAAATCAGCTGTTAACTGTTAACCTGTTAACTCTTAATGGTCAAGATGAACAGTTAATTCTTGAATGTGGTTCATGAAGCGGGCTGAAAGCCCAGCAAGCTCTTAGCCCAGGACAACACTCTGGGTATAAGGAAGATATAAAGGATTCGCCCTGTAAGGGCAAAAGCTTTCATATACGAGGCTTTTGCTCCTACAGGGCGTTTTGCTTTATTCTATTGCCTTGATTCTCTCCCTACATTCTTTCAGAATCCCAGTTAGTTCCTCCACGGTCGTGGCTCTCAGCATGGCGATTCTCGTCTGGCGAAAATCGGGGATGCCCTTGAAGATTGGGGAGGCGGCTAGGTGGCGACGGGTGTGGAGAATGCCTCTGTACTCATCGATGCGCTCTACGTTGATGCGCAGCTGCTCCTCCAGGAGGTCAATCTTCTCATCTACGGTTAATGGAGTTGCGCCTGTATTGTCCAGATAATCGCGTATTTCCTTGAATATCCATGGTCTTCCGAAGGTGGCTCTGCCAATCATTACCGCATCTACGCCGTATCTTTCGAAGGCAAGCTTGGCTTCTTCCGGGGTTGTAATGTCGCCGTTGCCGATAATCGGAATATGGATGCGGGGATTGTTCTTCACCTCACCTATGAGGCTCCAGTCGGCTTCTCCGGTGTACATCTGGCTACGGGTTCTGCCGTGGATGGTGAGCGCCTGGATTCCGCAATCCTGTAGCTGCTCGGCAAGGTCGGTGATGATGAGGTTCTCGCAATCCCATCCCAGTCGGGTTTTCACAGTTACCGGCACGTTTACCGCCTTCACCACCTCTCTTGTAATATCCAGCATCAATGGGATATTGCGGAGCATTCCGGCTCCTGCACCCTTTCCTGCAACCTTCTTTACCGGGCAACCGAAGTTAATATCAATCACATCCGGCTTCGCCTGTTCTACGATTTTGGCAGCTTCCACCATGTCCTCGGTGGTTCTGCCGTAAATCTGAATGCCCACAGGGCGCTCCTCATCGCTTATCGTAAGCTTGCTGACGGTGCTCTTGATGCTTCTCACCAAGGCTTCCGCCGATACGAACTCAGTATAAACCATGGCAGCTCCGAATCGCTTGCAGAGCATGCGAAAGCCAATATCCGTTACGTCTTCCATCGGAGCGAGGAAGAGGGGCTGAGCCCCAAATTCTATATTACCTATTTTCATGAGTTTTCGAGTGAAATCTTCTTATTCCTATGATGTATATCTTCTTTTTTGCGGCTGCAAAGTTACTGCTTTTTTCTGAAAATAAAGAAAATACTACTTCAAAAGATGATACATTCCCCCTGCAAAGGTCTTGATGACTCCCTTCATCTCCAATGTGAAGAGGAGGGAAGTGAGGCGAGAAATGTCGATATTCGTCTTTACGGAGATGAGATTCACTTGCAGGTCGTTGGTCTTGGAGAGGACTTCTACGATGAGTTGCTCCTCTGGAGATAATTCCGGGAAGAGGCTGCGCTCGATGCCTTGCTGCTTGGCTCGCATCAGGGTTGCGTCATCCTGCCAGCGCATGTCCTTCACAAAGTCCTCGGCACTGGTGATGAGCGTGGCGCCGTTGTTGCGTATCAGGTTGTTGCAGCCCTCGCTGTAGTGGTCGCCTATTCTGCCCGGGAAGGTGAAGACGTCCCTACCGTAGGATTGCGAAATATCGCAGGTGATGAGACCTCCGCCGTGAGCTGCGCTCTCTATCAGGATGCAGGCATCCGACATTCCCGCTACGATGCGGTTGCGGCGCACGAAGTTTATCTTATCAGCGTTTGTACGGGTAAGGAATTCGGTGAGCAGTCCGCCCTGTTCTATCATTCTTGCCGCCGTTTCCCGGTGCTGACGAGGATAGAGGTCATCCAGACCGTGAGCCAGCACACCTATGGTTTCGTAGCCGCTGGCGAGTGCCTGGCGGTGCGCCACGATGTCCACTCCGTAGGCAAGTCCGCTCATGATGAGCACGTTGGGCGAGAGCTGCTTCAGGTCGGTGATGAAGCGGCGGATGAGGTCTTCGCCGTAAGGTGTGCAGTGGCGGGTTCCTACGATGTTGATGACGCGCTGCTGGTTGAGGTTGGCGTTGCCTTTATAGAAGAGGATGAGGGGTGCGTCATCGCAGTCTTTAAGGCGTTGCGGATAGCGGTCGTCGTTCATCGGAATGGGTTCTATTCCGTAGCGTATGTCGTACTCCAGTTCTTCCTCAGCGCGTTTTCGGGCTTCTTCGCAGTTCTGGATAGCGCTCACGAGTTTATCCGAGGCATCGGGGAGGATGTCTCTTAGGTTGTTCTTATGCTCCAGGATGAGCGTGGCGGAGCCTACCTTTCTGTATAGCTCCAGCATTCCTGCAAGGCTGAAATAATTGAGCCTTGTCAGGAGGATGGTGTTCAGTATTTCTTGTTGGTCAGCCATAATCTTTCTTTGTTATTTGTTTATGGGAGAGAAGAGGAGGCGATGAGGGGCGGCCCCTTTATCTCTTCAGGTATTCGTAACCTATCCTGCACCTCAGGCATTCCTTCTTGTCGCAGTATTCCTTCTTCAGCTGGATAAGCGCCTGGCTATCCCCGGCGTTCTCCACCTCCAATCCGCACTGCTGCCACATTCTTACTATATGGTTATTCTCAGCCTTCAGCTCCTCCAGGAAATCGAAGGCACGGTCGCAGTATTTCTCCTCACCCCGGTGCCTGCCGTAGGCAAAGAGGATGGGAACCACGGTGTTGATGATGAGCAGATTGAGCGAGAAAGGGGAGAGGTGCTTCTCGTTCCGGATGCTCGTGCTGCCGAAGGTATAATGGGTTTCCCAATACTCCGTAACGCTGGTAGTGAGCACCTGCTTCGCCTCCTTCACTGTGGTGGCTTCCAGCAGCTGGCTGAGCCCCGCACGGCGGTTATAATAGAGATTGGCGAGCTGCGAGATGCGGATGTGAGGGAAGTTCTGCGGGCGCAGGCGCAGGAAGCGCCACTGCTTGTAATCCATCGGCTGCAGCGAGAATTTATGCGAGAGATAGAGATATTCGTTCCTCAATCGGGAGAAATAGCCGTCGTTCAGCGCGTCTTTCTGATATCTTTCGGGAATGGTGTTCAGTTCCAGCAGTCCGGCTTGCCCCAGGAAGATGGCTTCTATCTGGAAGAGGTCGTCGCGGTGATGGTCTACGGCTCTCAGCGGCAGGTGGTAAGCCCACAGCTCGAACGCGTCGCCGTTGATTCCGAACCCGTAGTTGCGCGCCAGGGTCACGAAGTAGGCGTTCTCCCAATCGCCGTTACATTGCTTTACGCGCGCCTCTATTGCATCGGTTTTCTGCGAAAGGCGCTCGGTTTGCAGGGCGCTCATCCAACTGTGCACGGTGAGGCGGGTGAGCGATGGGATAATCTGGTAGCAGGGAGGATACTGGTCGATGCTCAGCAGCTCCTGATAATGTTTCGATACGTTTTCGGGGATGTCGAGCTGCAACTGCACGAGGGGCTCGCCTTTCGAGTTCTTGGCCTCTACATCGATGGTTCCGCAAACGTGCAGGATAACGTTGTCGTAGCGTTCATCCTTATCATGTCCGTGCACATACCAGTCGCTTGCCTTGTCATGAATCTCCACGTTTCCCACCCATAGGGTTCCGTTGAGTTTGATTTTGGCATTGAAGAAATCGGGCCCTGCATTGCGGTTGTGCAGTCCGGGGTCAATAACTTCCACAGCCTGGTGCCAGGTGGTTGTGAGTGGAGAGAGTGGGAAGAGTTTGTGCTTCCACACATAATGAAGAAGTTGCTCCATATTGTTTCGGCTTTTATGGTTTATAGGATTGCCTCTTTCGGAACGCAAGTTCTTCGCTCGTGTGCGGAAGGGGGGGGGTATTGAAAAATCAGCTGTTAACTTGTTAACCTTGGGATGAGAAATATTTCTCGAATGCCTTGTCGTAGTCCTCGCTGTTGCCCAGCTTTCCGTTGATGAGGCAAACGAGCTCTACGGTTGCCTTGAGGCAGAGTTTCTCGTCCTTGGCACGGAAGATGTCCTGATGGAAGACATATCTCACACCCTGCTTCTCCAGCCACAGACGCGAGAAGAATTCATCATCGCATTGCAGCGGAACCTTATACTGCAGGTTCATTCTCGCCACCACAGCATCCACGCCCTTGTTGTGCATTTCGGCAAAACTGAGGCCGCATTCCTTCAGAAAGAGATGGCGGGTATGTTCCATGTAGTGCAGATAGTTGGCATTGTTCACGATGCCCTCAATATCGCACTCATAATCTCTTACTTCCATCTTCGTCTCAAATATATATCTGCTCATAATTTTCTCTTTTTTAGTTACTAAATGAGGCTAAAAGCCCTAAATCACTGCAAAAATAACCAAAATTTTCTATTTATTATTATAATAACAAGGATTTTTCAAGGTTTTTCGAAGAAAAATGTGTATTTTTGCCGAAAGGTTTAGAAATAAGAACAAAAACAAAAATAGATAAAGATGAAAATTGCTTTGATCGGCTACGGAAAGATGGGACACATGATCGAGGAGATCGCCCTGCAGCGTGGCCACGAAATCGTTTGTAAGATTGACGTGAATAACCCTCAAGACATCGACAGCCCGGAGTTCTGCTCTGCCGATGTTGCCATTGAGTTTACCAACCCTACTGCCGCCTACGGCAACTATCTGAAGGCTTTCTCTCACAACGTGAAGGTGGTTTCAGGTTCTACCGGTTGGATGAAAGACCATAAGGAAGACGTGGAGAAACTCTGCGCCGACGGTAAGCAGACCCTCTTCTGGGCGTCTAACTTCAGCATCGGTGTGGCTATCTTCTCTGCCGTAAACCGCTATCTGGCCAAGATTATGAACGGTTTCCCACAATACTCTGTATGCATGCAGGAAACTCATCACGTTCATAAGCTCGATGCGCCATCTGGAACAGCCATCACCCTTGCCGAGGAAATCATCGACAACATCGACCGTAAGAAGGATTGGAAGCGTGGCGTTACTTACTGGACTGAGGATGGTCATCATGATGAGGGCGATGCAAACATTACTGATGAAGACCTGGTCATCAACTGCGTACGCGATGGTGAGGTTCCGGGAATCCACGCCGTGATGTACGACAGCGATGCTGATATGATTACCATCGAGCACAGCGCCCATTCTCGCAAGGGTTTCGCCCTGGGAGCCGTTCTCGCAGCTGAGTTCACAGCCAACCATTCCGGCTTGCTCACTACATCAGATTTATTTAAGTTCTAAGCAGAAGTTATGATAGACAAGCAGAAACAAAAACTCAATATGAAGGTACAGTGGGCGAAGTTCGCAGTGGTTCTCGCCCTCTATCTCCTCTTTCTGGTTTGGGTAGAAAGCTGGCTGGGACTCATTGTGGTTCCGTTCATCTTCGATGTTTACTTCACCAAGAAGATTCACTGGCAGTGGTGGAAGGATGAGGAAGGTCCTATCCGTTTCATCATGAGCTGGGTAGATGCGCTCGTGTTCGCGCTCGTAGCGGTTTATTTCATCAACCTCTTCTTCTTCCAGAACTACGTCATTCCGTCTTCCTCTCTCGAAAAGAGTCTCCTCACGGGCGATTATCTCTTCGTGAGCAAGGTAAGCTACGGCCCTCGTATTCCTGAAACTCCGCTCACCATGCCGCTCACCCAGCACACCATGCCGCTGGTCAACGTGAAGAGCTACATAGAGTGGCCTCACTGGGATTACCGCCGCGTGAAGGGATTGGGCAACGTGAAGCTCAACGACATCGTGGTGTTCAACTATCCGGCTGGCGATACGCTCGTCAATGAGGAGCGCTATCAGGCTAATGATTACTATCAGATGGTTTACAGCATCGGCGACCAGCTGATGCAGCAGAACGGACAGGAAAAGGATGTGCGCGCGATGAACCCATTGCAGCAGCGCCATTATTTTGAGCAGGTTTATGCTACAGGCCGCAACTACATCAGCAGCATGCCGGGCGAATATGGCGACATCATCAGCCGTCCTACCGACCGCCGCGAGAACTATGTAAAGCGCTGCGTGGGCTTGCCTGGTCAGACCCTGCAGATCAAGAACCGCATCGTTTATTTGAACGGAAAGGCAAACAAGGAGCCTGATAACGTGCAGTATACTTATAAGATGAAGCTCAAGGGCGAGTTCCCTATCGACCTTGCCGATGAGTTGGGAATCACCAACGAAGACCTGCTGATGTATAATCAGAGTGGCGTGATTCCGCTCACCAAGAAGGCTTATCTGGCGCTGAAGGCGAACAGAAACCTCGTAGAGAGCATCTCTATCAATACGGATGCAACCTATGGCGACCTCTATCCGCTCAACGCCTATACCGGCTGGACAAGAGATAATTACGGCCCGGTTTGGATTCCGAAGAAGGGCGAAAGCATCGCTCTTACGCTGAAGAATCTGCCTGTATACGAGCGCTGCATCAAGGTTTACGAGGGCAACGACCTGAAGGTAGACAACGCCGGCCGCATCTTCATCAACGGCAAGCTGGCTAAGAGCTACACCTTCAAGCTCGACTACTACTGGATGATGGGCGACAACCGCCACAACTCAGCCGACAGCCGCTACTGGGGTTTCGTGCCTGAGGATCACATCGTGGGCAAACCTATCTTCATCTGGTGGAGCCACAGCCCAGATCATCCGGGCTTCTCGGGCATTCGTTGGAATCGCCTCTTCACTTTCGTAGACAATATTAAGTAAGAAAAAAGAAATAAGAATTGAAGACTGCCGTCAAATTCCTAATAGCATTGGTGTTGTCGCTGCTCCTGGCTTGGGCAGTGCGCACCTATGTCTTCACTATCTTCTCGGTGCCTCAGGGCGGGCTTCCGCCCCAGCTGAAAGCAGGCAACCGGGTGATAGTGAACAGGATTGACTGCGAAAATTTCGGGCGTGGCGATGTGGTTGTTTTCACCGATACGGTGGTTTACCAGCCCAAGAACCAGCGCCGCAAGCGCGTCTTCGAATCTCATTTCATAGGCAGGATAGAGAAGCTTCCGGGCGATACGCTGCGCATCGACACCGTGCAGTTCGTCATCCCAACCATCTGCTGCAAGCGCTGCGGCTGCAAGGATTGCCGCTTCTATCTCTTGAAGACGCCAACCGGCCAGCAGCTCGTCCATAAGCACCAGATGATAGGCAAAGCCCATAAGCTGTTCTAGCTTCCTCGCTCCGCTGTTCCTCGCTTCAGCTTGCTGCATCCTGGAGTCCCGCCGGAAGCTTGTCCCCCGTCTGCCCCCGTTCCGAGCGATTCCATCGCTCGTCCCCCTCTTCATCATTAACCCTTCATAACAAAGCAGAAATTGAAAGCCCTTCTTTCCTCCACATATTTCGGCCCCATCCAGTGGTACCAGAAGCTGAACCGCTACGATGAATGCCTGATAGAGCGCCACGAGAGCTTTATCAAGCAAACCTATCGTAACCGCATGCTCATCCCTACCACCAACGGCCCCCTCGCGCTCACCATCCCCACCAATCACGACATCTCCCTGTCGATGAAGGACATCCGCATCTCCGACCACGCCAACTGGCGCCACGTGCATTGGAATGCGCTCCTTTCCGCCTATGGCGAGAGCCCATTCTTCGAGTATTACCAGGACGACATCCGCCCCTTCTACGAGAAGAAATACGAGTTCCTCTTCGATTTCAACATGGAGACAACCGAGAAGATGATAGAGCTCCTCGACATCCGTCCGAAGATAAGCGTCACTGACGAATACGTTTTAAGTGAAGAACGAAAAGTGAAGAGCATAGAAAGCGAAGAACGAAGAGTGAAGAGTGAAGAAACAACGTTCGGCGACCGAAGGGAAAGCCAATTCAACAGCCCAGAGGCGCAAGCCCAATTCAACATTCAACACTCAACATTCAACACTCCAATCAAGGATTTCCGCGATGCGATTCGCCCCAAGAAACCCCTTCCTGACCCCGAATTCGAGTCGAAGCGCTATTACCAGGTTTACGGGCAGAAGTACGGTTTTCAGCCCAATATGAGCATCCTTGACCTTCTTTTTAATGAAGGCAACGAGGCGATATTCTTCCTATAAAAGAAGAGTATCGCCTTGTTGTTTTCCCTCCCGTTAACAAAACTTACTCATAGTTTTCTGTCCCGCAACTCATAGTATTCCGCTCTATAAAGCCCTTTTTTCTGCATCGCGATGCATTCCCCGTTCCGTCGCGACGCAATATTTCTTCCCTCGCGATGCATGATCCATCCCCTTCGTGAGCCATCATTTATGCCCTCTTTCTGCCATCATTTATGCCTATCGCCAGCCATCATTTATGCCTCTTGCCAGCCATCATATAAGCCCGTAAAACGGGCTGTAGCAGGGAGTTTGAGCTTTTTTCTGCCAAGGCTCAGGCAGTCTTCTTTAACAGGCATCGGGAGAGAGGGCATTCTGATGGGAGAGGAGCGTTCTGAGAGGAAAAGGTTAACAGGTTAACAGTTAACACCCCAAAAATGCATACTTCCATCCACACACTTATATAAAAATAAGTATATATATATTATTATATAATAAGGTACGCGAGGGGGACCATGCAAAAAACGGCTGTTAACTGTTAACCCTGTTAACCCCCCAACAACAAGTTAATAGTTTATAGTTAACAGTTGATAGGGCGTAGCCGTTCGCAAGATTGCTATAAACTATCATCTATAAACTAACCGAAGTTTAAAACACCCTCTTCTCTGTCCCCTCTTTTAGGAAATTTAAACAAGAATGCTTGGTGGTTTCACCGAAAAACCTTACTTTTGTAACCTGACTGCAAACAAACGTAAAAACAATAATAACAACATAAAATGAAGAATCTCACATTCCATATCGTAGGACTCACCCATAATGACGTGAAAGGCCATGAGGTAGAGTATGCTAAAGAAGCAGAGGGAAGAACCATCTGCCTCGTGCCCGATGACGCCAACACTTTCGACATGCTGGCGGTGAAAGCTTATGACAAACAGCAGCTCATAGGCTATGTTTCAGCCCTGGAAGGCGAGGACGTACGCGCCCTCATCATCGCCCGCAAGGAGCGGAACCTGCGCACCCGGTGCATAGGCTGCAACAGCAAGAACGAGGGCGATAAGGCTGGATTGCAGCTCATGGTGAGGGTGCTCTCTGATGTTTCTGATGAGGAGATGGAGCAGGCGCGCCGCGAAATATATGATGATAAGATTTATGATGACTGGCAATACTCCGGTCCTGTGCTGCCCATCGAACAGCTCACCCGCTTCAGCGACTGCACCATGATGCTCGAAGGCGTCATCAACAGCATCATCCGCCTCAGGAATACGCTCTCTGAAGGCGCTTCGGATAAAGGCTCTTCTGCATCCGATAACTCCTCCTCTGCATCCGATAAACCCTCTTCTCAGGCAGAGAACCGTTCTCTTGATGCAGAAACTGAGGCGATGCTGCGCGAGGAGCTTGCTGATTGCCTTTCTGAGGCTAGAGAGCGGCTCAGCAGTTTCCTCGAAATCCAGCGCAGCGATTATTCCCGCGAAATGACGCAGGCCAGAAACCGCATTCTTCATAAGCTGGAGCAGATAGATGATGAGGAACTGCAGCGCCTCCGAGCCGTTCTGCTTACCGAGATGGGATTCATCACCAGTTCGGCTTACCGCGAGCGTGCGGCCTATTCTTTCTTCGTAGAAGCCCCGAATGCCATCAAGAAGAAGCAGACGGGCACCTATGATTATAAAGACCAGCTGGCGGTAATAGAAGGCCAGCTGTACGCCTTCCCTCACAATCTCTACCCAACATTCAAGGCCGACCCGGTAGATTTCCTCCGTCAGGTGTTCTATAAGCGTGTGCCAAGAAAGAAGATGCTCCAGCTGCTCTCGGGCATCGTGCTGATGATTATGAACGGCAGGGTGAACGATGTGAAGCAATGGGGAAAGCACGGCGATAAGGAGTCGCTGAAGGCGATGAAGGCGGTGGGTGCCAAGCCTTCGAACGAAGTGAAGAAAGAAAAATTCATGGAACTGGTTGATTTGGTAATTCCGAAGATAGCGGTTTATAAGAAAAACGGCTGTCCAGAATTGCTGGTGAAAAAGCAATCCGACTGGTTCCCTGTGTTCCGACTCTTAAACGGGTGGGGGCTATTCGATATGGGAGCTCCTACAGCCTTCTGCAAACATCTGGCCCACCTGTATGAAAAACTACCTCCGGAGAATACGGAGCGTGCTCCGCTCTGCAAATGGAAGGATCTTGCGCAGGTGAAATCTGCACCTTTCGAATATGCGGCTCTGGAATGGTGGAAACTTGATTCAGATAAGTTGGGCTCGGTAAGCAAGGAAAGATTCAATCGTTATTGCGATATTGTGAATGCTTTCAAGATGATTATGGGAACAACAGCCTGTTCGGAGAATGTGAACTTGAGGGAAATCTTGCCGAAATTGGTGGATGAGAAAGTGCCAACCTCGAACACCATGAAAGATGACGAGATGATGACGAGAGATGGTAGCTAGCGGGGTATTAATATACCCCTCTTATACCCTTTGTTTATTCTTTTATACCTTTTTATACCCCTCTTTATACCCCTGTTTTTTTACCTCAGAAAAAACTTGCAAACGGCTTTTTTTTTGTTTATCTTTGCATCGCTTTTCAGAATGGAAGGCGGCAGGTTTCTGCAAAAAGAGCCTGTCTTTTACAACTAAAAAAATATAGATTTATGACACAAAAATCATTAACCTTTGATGAATGCAAGCAGCTCAGCAGCCGTCTCATCGCAATGAACCCTAACCGCAGAGCGAACATGGGACAGATTTCATCCCATCTCCTCGATTACTACACCGAGCTCACCAAGCAGCCTTGGCTCGCACAGCTCGTTGGTCAGATTCGTGACCTCACCGCCCAGCAGAACCAGATGATGCAGCAGGAGGAGATGAAGGCAGGCGAAACCTACCAGCAGCTAGACCGGAAGATTTCTGACCTCAAGAAGCAGCTGCCTTTCCGCTCACCTCACTACTTCCACTTCCTCGAAGACCATCGCGCCCAGAAATTCATCGACCCGGAGGCTTTCACCTTCCAGACAACCGTAGACATTGACAATCCTGAGGAGGTTGAGCCGGCGGTGAAGAACGCCCTTCTGCTGAACGGAATGTTTGATGAGCCTACAGAGAAGCTCTTCAGAGAGAAAATCTTCTCAGCCGAAGACATCGAACTCTGGAAAGGAAAGGTGCTCCACATCGAGCGCTCAGCCCGCAACAAGGCCCACATCGACATCCGCATCCCAGTAGGAATGACCATCGCTGAGGCTCAGAGTGCCTTCTGCAAACTCATCCACGCCACCGAAGACCCTAGCTGCGTAACCCCAGAGCGCATTATCTTCATCACCGATGCGGCAAGCCAGATTTATACTGCCAATGACTGGTACAAGCGCCTGGATAAGGAGGCTGTGGCTGAATACCGTGAGGCTTACCGCAAGAGAGGACTGGATATTGACGGACGTACGATGGATGTAGACTTCGAACCTATAGAGAGTGAGGAGGAGAAGGCGAGACGGGCTGCCAATGCCGTGCAGTATGAGCAGACCTACGACGGCGTTCCTTACGAGGAGATTGTGAAGGCGCTGGTAGAGCTGATGGGCGGCGCTCCTGTCCACGGCAACCGCAACAACTTCATCTATCGTGAAGCCTGCCTGCTGAGATACATCTGTAATAGTGAGGCGGCTTGGATCAAGCAGGTAATAGAAACCTTCGGAGAAGACGAGGCGAAGGCGTTCGCCACCGTAGAGAATGCCTGCAAGGTGGCGCAATCTACCGCGATTCCGGATTTGGTAAAGCAGGCTGTAGAGACTGCCCGCAAGAATCATCTTGCCAAGCAGGCCACCGAGAAGGCGGGAATCTACGCTGATGTTCCTCCTCAGTTGCCAGCCAAGCTGCCTAAGCTCATCAAGCTGCTCACCAGCAAGGTGCCTGCCGATTTCAAGGCGGCTGTAGCAATGGCGGTCTTCCCTCCGCTTGCCGCTCATCTCAAGGGCGTAACCTTCCGCTACACGGATAATCAGGTGCACGAGGCGGCGATGATGAATCTGCTCATTGCAGCCATGTCGTCAGGCAAATCGCTCGTCAACGGACCCATCGACTGCATCATCGAAGACCTGGTGCAGATGGATAAGGTGAACCGCCAGAAGGAGCAGGACTGGAAGGACGAGGTGAACACCATGGGCGACAACAAGAAGAAGCCTGTGCGCCCGGAAGACATCTGCATCCGCATCGTTTCGCCCGACCTTACCCGCGCTGCCTACATCCAGCGTCTCGACGATGTACAGAAGGCTGGCGATGCTTATCTCTACTGCAAGATGGACGAGGTAGACATGCTCAGGAAGTTTAACGACCCTAGCCAGCTGATTCGCCTCTGCTGGGACAATTCAGAGGACGGCCAGGAGCGAGTAGGAACCAAGAGCGTTACAGCCCGCGTAAAGACCCGTTTCAACTGGAATGCTTCGAGCACCATTGCCGTTACGCAGAAATTCTTCTCGGTTCGTGAGGTGGCTGATGGAGCCGTGAGCCGCCTGTCGCTCGCCACCATTATCCGTCCCGATTTCGCTCCGCGTCCGGAGGTGGGCAGTTATGATGCGCAGTTCAAGTCGCAGCTTTCTCCTTACATCCAGCAGCTGAACGCAGCCAGCGGTTTCAAGGAGTGCCGTAAGGCTCGCCAGCTTATCGAGCGCCTGGAGAATGAGATTATGGAGATGGCTCAGCTGGCTTACAACAAGCCTTACGCCGAGTTTGCCAAGCGTGGTCTGGCGAATGGTTTCCGCCGCGCGATGGTGCTTTATCTGGCGAATGGCGAGAAGTGGGAGAAGGCGATAGAGGATTTCATCGTATGGAGCGTGAAGTATGATTTGTGGTGCAAGATGCGTTTCTTCGGCAATCAGATGCAGGAGGCGATAGATGCTGACAGCCGCTCTGTGTGTCATACTCCCGGTGTGAGCAATCTTCTTCTCTACGTTCATGACACCTTTGACAAGACTGAGATTCAGAACATCTGTCAGGTTCATGGCACCAAGACGAAGCTTGCCATCCTGCTGTGCAACTGGAAGAAGCGTGGCTTCATCATGAAGAACGAGGACGGCACCTACACCAAGACCGCCCGTTTCATCGCCAAGTATGGGCACTACGGAACGCCAGGAATGGCTGCGTAGCGGTGATAAAGGAGTGGGCGTGGTGAAATGCCACGCCCCCCCCCACGTTTTAGCAGCACGCCCTGAAAGGGCAGAAGCTCCTAGCCCAGGGCACCGCCCTGGGTAATAATGGCAGCACGCCTGTCGCCCTGAAAGGGCAAAAGCTTTAAAATAGCCCGTTTTTGTAACGAGAATGTAAATGTTCTTGACCTTAATCAAGAAAAAAGGGCTTTTTGAAACTTTTCTCCTAAAATGTTTGTGTGCGCACACAAAAAGTTGTACCTTTGCACCAGAAAAAGAAAAAAGGATAAAAGATTATGGTAATGTTCGGGATAATGACAGTAGCAGTAGTAGCATTCGCAGTAGTTGCTTGCGCAGGTATGAACCTCGGAATGAACTGCGGCAAATAAGCTACGAAGCTAAGAGAGCATAGAAATCCTCCTCCGGGAGGTAAGAAATAAAGAGAGTTAAGATTTTGTTAGGTAAAACTACAAGATTGTATATTTAAGATAACAAATTTAAGAAAGGAAAAGATTATGTTAGTATTAGGAATGATTATCGCAGTAGTTGTTGCATGTGTAGCTGAAGTTGGTGCTATTAACAACAAGTTGGCTTAATCGGAGATTAGCCATGCGAAGGGCTCCAAAAGAGCCGAGATTAAAAAAATGGCTGGCAGCAATGCACAGCTGAGTAACAGTAGGGAGCCGAAGGGGCTTCCGAAATCAGAGAGGAGAGTAAAAACTCCTTTTCATTTGAAATTCATACTGTCCCCTGAGAGTTTTCGTGATAAATTCTGATTGGGGATTTCATATATAGATTGTTAAAAATTCGTTTTAGGTTTTATAGATTTTCATTTTAGGTTTTTAGGTTTAAGTTTTTAGGTTAATTGTTAGTTGTTTTAAGAAAAAAGCAGTTTTAATTCATTAAATTACGAAGGCAACAACGAGGGAAGTCGTATGACGACCCAAGTTGTTGCCTTCTTTGTTTCTTATTATTTGAGCTATTTGTCTGAAAATCAACATTATCTGAAAATCAGCGTGGTGAGCCTGTCTTTATCAAACAACTCCTGAGCCACAGCCTGTATCTGTTCGGCAGTAATCTCATCCACCTGCTCGTAGAGTCGGTCTACGTTCTTCTCCCAGCCATAGTGAAGGAAGCTCTTGCCGAAGTCGAGGGCAAAGTTCTCGCGGTTGTCGCAAGCCACGCCTATCTGTCCCTTAATCTGCTTCTTGGCGGCCTTGAGCTGCGCCTCGCTCAGCGGTTTCTGCATGAACTTATCCAGTTCCTTGCGAACCAGACGGAGGCAGCGCTTCACGTCGTGCTCATCGCAGCCGAAATAAATGCTCCAAATGCCCGTATCGCCATAAGCCGCCATCGTGCTCTCTACGGTGTAAACCAGTCCGTTGTGCTCGCGCAGGGCTAGGTTCAGCTTGGCATTCATTCCCGGTCCGCCCAGCATATTGTTGAGCAGATAGAGCGGCATTCTGCGGCTGTCGTTCACATCGTAGGCGCGGGTTCCAATCATCACATGAGCCTGATGCGTATTCTTCTGCATCACAATCGTCTGCCCCTCGAAGGAGTGTTGAGTGTTGAATGTTGAGTGTTGAATGTTGAATTGGGCTTGCGCCTCTGGACTATTGAATTTTTCACTCTTCACTCTTCGTTCTTCACTTAAAAAGCTCTTCTTCAAGAGTCTTACCAGCTTCTTGAAGTCAATGTCTCCGTAAGCGAAGAATATCGCATTATCCGGCCGGTAAAGCTTTCTTGTAAAGCGCAGCGCATCTTCTGTCTTGAACGAGCGAACCTGTTCGGCTGTGCCCAGGATATTGTGGCCCAGCGGCGAACCCTTGAAGATGATATTTTCGAATTCATCATAAATCAGTTCGGCAGGAGAATCGTTGTAACTCTCTATCTCATCGCAGATTACCTCTACCTCCTTGTCGATTTCCGCTTGCGGATAAACCGAATGGAAAACGATGTCGGTGAGCAGATCTACGGCTCTTGCGATGTGCTCTTTGAGGATGGCTGAGTAATAAACCGTGCCTTCCTTGTTGGTGTAGGCGTTCAGGTCGCCTCCCACGCTCTCCAGACAGTTGAGAATGTGCCACGCCTTGCGGCGCTCTGTGCCCTTGAAAGTAACGTGCTCGCAGAAGTGGGCAAGTCCTTCTTCGCCCGGCTCCTCGTTTCGGGTGCCGGCGTTAATCTGGTAACCGCAATACACCACCTTGCTGTCTGAAGGCAGGTGGATGATGCGGAGTCCATTATCGAGTGTATAAGTATTGTATTTCATTTCAAGGTGCAAAGTTACACTGAAAATGTAATTTATCCAAAAAAATAGTCATTTATTTTGCATTATCGCCAAAAAGACTTATCTTTGCCACCAAAAAATAAAATATAGACAACAAAAACAATGCGCAAAGTAATAGGAATAGGAGAAACCGTGCTTGACATCATCTTCAAGGGCGGCAAGCCGATAGAGGCAGTACCGGGTGGCTCATCTTTCAATGCAGTCATCTCGTTGGGGCGTGCGGGCGTAAATGCTTCGTTTATCAGCGAGGCGGGCAACGACCGCATAGGAGAGTATGTGATTCAGTTTTTGAGAGATAATGGGGTGAATGCTGACAATGTGAGCATCTTCCCGGAATCGAAGTCGCCACTCTCGCTGGCTTTCCTCGACGAGAACAACAATGCCGACTACATCTTCTACAAGGATCATCCTCACGACCAGCTGGAGTTTGCCACACCGGAAATCAATCCTGGCGACATCGTGCTCTTCGGTTCGTTCTTCGCTCTGAATCCTGTGGTCCGTCCTCAGGTTGCCGGCTTCCTGGAGTATGCGAAGGAGCACGGCGCCATTCTTTATTACGACATCAACTTCCGTGCTTCTCATCAGAACGAAATCATGAAGATTACGCCTAATCTGATAGAGAACCTGGAGATGGCTGATTTTGTGCGCGGAAGCCACGAGGACTTCGGAATCCTCTACAAGAAACCGGAGGCGGATAAGGTTTATAATGCCGAAATCAGTTTCTACTGCAAGAAGTTTATCTGCACCCAGGGCGCTGAGCCTGTAGAGGTTCGTGCCGAGAACGGCTTTGCCAAGAGTTATCCTTCGAAGAAGATGAAGCCGGTGAGCACTATCGGAGCCGGCGATAATTTCAATGCAGGCTTCGTGTTCGGACTGATCAAGGATGGAATCACCCGCGAGGACATCGACCGCGGCTTATCTGAGGCGCAATGGGACAGTCTCCTTGTTTCGGCTCAAGAATTCTCCACCGAATGCTGCAAGGACATCTACAATTATGTTTCCAAGGAATTCGGAGAAGAAAAAAAGAAGGAATTATAAAAATATAAAAGATATGACAGAAATTACAAACAAGATTTATTACGTAGGCGTAAACGACCGCAACAAGCATCGTTTTGAGGGCCTCTGGCCTTTGCCTAACGGAGTGAGCTACAACTCTTATATCATTGACG
>OGJX01001045.1_pt1 | contig 19525 bp, 17 predicted proteins | sample 1572381 | NCBI WGS metagenome assembly OGJX01 (sample SAMEA2582085, study PRJEB24529) | metagenome | biome: Human gut stool | place: China | collected 2011
CTGTCCATTAGGCTTCAGTGCATACCAAGTAGCCCAAGAGTTTCCTGTGTTTATGCCATTGCCAGGCAGAAATACGTGAACTTGATAGACAGATGCATTCTTGCCGCGGTAAAGGAGTTCCATAAGGCGATCCTCTTTTACAGCCCTAATCGAATTACGTGCTATCGTTTGGCAATGTTCCCACACTTCGCCTTCAGGGTGTTCCTCGGTGAGTGCAAGCCATTCCATCTTGGTTACTTTCTCAGCATCGTACTTCTTGGCTTTTTTGCCATCTGGATTCTCGGCAAGTCTTACTTGATATTCTAGCGCCCACCCCATGTACTTCTTAGGAATGTAGCCCTCTATCTGTTTGCCATCCATCATAGTGAGGCGAACATGACGCATTTCTGGGTCGTCATTCTTGCGAGCGTGTGCAGCTATCGCTACCACCATTACTGCCATGAGCAGCCAAAACTTCATTGCTTTCATATTGTTTCCTTTTAGTTGTTATTTATTGTTTGTCATCTAATACTTCTATCACTCGTTGTATCATAGAACTTCGGTTGTGTTCACCTAGTCCAATGAGTTTCTTTTCCCATTCCTGCGAAAGTCCTACACAGTGGCAAAGTTCTCGGATAAAGGATTTGTCGCATTTCTTATAGGTATCTCCCAGACATATAAGCTTGCCATCAGTCTGTCTGACATAGAAGTCGCAAGCCGTCTTGCTTGGGATGAAAAACATTGCTGCTGCTGTGTTACATTGCCTAGCTTTCATTCCTCCCATGTCCGTCACGGAATAACCTTGGGAGGCATAAATATAGACTTGCAATCGTGGGTGGTTGATATATAGCCAACTCCATCCCACATTTTCCAAAGGAACAAGTGTGCGTACGTTTTGCTTGGAGGTGGCATTCCACACCACTACAGAATCAATGTTGGCGAAAGGAATCACATCGCTAGTGCATTGGCGAGAAAAGAAGTTTCTATAAACTTGAACATCCTTTTTCTTGCGTGGCAAGTCTATTCGGTCATTACTTTCATAGAGTTGCTGGATACCATTCTTTAGGTACACTCGACCCTCGCATGATTGAGCTTGCATGCTAATAGTTCCCATATAAGCAAGCAAAATGCTAATGATGAGATATATTCGCCCCAAATTTATCTTCTCATGTACGGCATTTTTGATCTCTCGGATGGTCTTGCCATTGGAAAGACGCCAACCTTCTATTTCTTCAAATTTACACATAAGCGATTTCTCTTGATAATTTTTGCAAATATACGAGGAAACTTTCTAATTACCAAATGAATTAACCATTTTTTTTATAAAAATAGGCACGCATCCTTTCGGGGGCGTGCCTATAACCTTATTATTATATTATACCTTTATATTACCTTGACTCTCCCTTTCCCTCCTCTTCCGTCTATCACGATCTTCTCGAAGATGATGGCTGGGTCGTTAGGCGTCAGGGTGAGCGTATGGATACCGTCGCCGGTGGCTGGTAGCTCTACTTCTATCACCTTGTCGATGATGCGGGTGGCTACCGTAGGGTAGTAGATGTCGTAGATATTCTCCGGCTTCTCGTTCAGATCATGATTGAAGTTGACGATGACCGGCTCGGCTCCATCTACGCTTACTCCATAGGTCATGCCGCCCTTGTTCTGATAATCCAGGGTTGACTTGATGATGACGTGGATGCGCACCTTCTTGCTGTCTGCGGTGTTGGATGAAGCGGCATTTCGTGCCAGGGCATTCATCTTGAACTGATAGGTGATGCTGGCGCCCTTCACGCCCTTGGTGTATGGCATAAGCGTCATTCCGGCAAGGCTCTTGCCCATGAACGGAATCTGGACCCACTTGGCGCCCTCCTTCTCCTTGCCTTGAGGAGTAGCATCGGTTTTCGATGCGAAGAAAGGTGCTTCGATTTCCACCACACCGTTGTGTTCGGCGATAACGGGAGCCTCGGAAGCTGATATCCGGAAGAGCTCCGGACAGGTATCCTTCTCGAAATCATCATTCCAACTTTTATAGCCGATATGCTTCTGGGTCATCATTCCGTTCCACTTGCCGCCAGCCATCTTATGATTGTAATAGTCGCAGATGAGTGAATCGCGCTTGAAGAGGCGCTCGCATTCATCAGCCCATACATTCGCCTTTGGATTGCCCTGCTTGTAGAGGGCATGGTTCTGTGCCTGGGCAAAGTACATCTGGTGCAGATTGCTCATCATCTCGATAGGGAAGAGGATGATCTGGCAATAGGCATCGTGATAGGATGCCGGCAGACTGTTGTACTGGCGCAGCGCATCGGCTTCGAGCTGGAGATACTGATTTACCACCTCCTGCCATTCACCGTTTTCCAGACTGTAGGTGTTCTTGTTGAGCATCTCTGGGGTGCAGCGGCCGTTGTACTTGCAGATGAGGTTAAGAATGCGGGCAGCTTCATCGGCTTGCGATTCACCAAACTGCTGTGCGCACCAGTCGCGGGTATGACGGGTGATGTTGTTTACATCGTATTTACGTGGATTCCAAGCCATGTCCATAAACTGGCTGATAGGATATTCCATCGGCTTGAGGTCGCCAACATTGAGAATCCAGAGACGGTCAATGCCATTCTCGTAAGCAAGCGTCAACTGCTCCCAAGGATTCTGCACAGGAGTAACGTTGAGCATCTTTGAGTTTCTTGGAGCACCTACGTAATCTACGTGATAATATAAGCCCCAACCGCCTTTGTGCTTGCGTTCCTTGGCATTCGGCACACGGCGCACGTTACCCCAGTTGTCATCGCAGAGCAGGAGGGTTACGTCATCAGGCACCTTCATGCCCTTGTCGTAGTAATCCAATACCTCTTTATATAGTGCCCAGACCTGCGGGGTTTCGCTTGCCTTCTTTCCGGTTACGTCAGCGATAATCTTACGCTGGTCGTTGATGATGTTGGTCATCAGCTTTGTATCAGCCTCTTCGCTCATCGCCTCATCGCCGTCGCCGCGCATTCCGATGGTTACAATCTGTTCAGTTCCCTTCATTCGCTCAATGCCTTCACGGAAGAACTTCTGCAGGTTTGTCTTGTTCTTCTGGTAGTTCCAAGGTCCCCATCCCTTTCGGTTGCGGGCGTATTCCTGATGGTTGCGTGCCATCGGCTCATGATGGGAAGTACTCATCACTACGCCCATCTCATCTGCCGTCTTCTCGTTTTCTGCATCGTCGGCATAGAACGCCCAGCCCCACATGGCTGGCCACATCATGTTGCCTCTGAGTCGCAGTACAAGCTCGAACACGCGCTGATAGAAACGGTGGTCGCCATACTCGGTGCCGTAGGTGTTCTTTACCCAAGAGGTGAGGCAGGGAGCTTCATCGTTTAGGAAGATGCCGCGATAGCGTACGGCTGGTTCACCATCTGTATAGATTCCCTTGTTTACGAAAATGGAATCGTGATGCTCTATAGGCACGTCGGCCCAGTCGTACCAAGGTGAAACGCCCATCTGCTGCGAGAGTTCGTAGATGCCATAGATGGTGCCTCGGCGGTCGCTGCCAGCAATGACGAGCTGACCATCTGTGAGCGTGATGATAAACTTTTCCCGTTTGCCCTTCAGTAGATTTCCGTTGATGCGCTTCTGTTTCACCAGTTGGTCGATGGCTGCTGAATGGCCGATGGTGCCTACGAGGATAGCTGGTCGGGCTGTGTCGGCTTTTTTCAGAAAACCGGCATCCGAGGTGAGGGTGGCTGTGGCTCCACTCACACTTTTGATATCTTTCAGCAGGGCATGAGCAGCATAGCTCACTCCCTTGCAGTCGTTGGTGTCCATGTAGATTTCTACTCGGTTGTTGGCATTCAGTAGCAAGTCTCCTTGCTTGAAATTCACAAATCTGTCGGCTGCGCTCATGCTGATAGTTGTGAGCAGGGCAGCGCTTGCCAGGAATGTGCGCTTGATGTTGTTTAGTTTCATGTTTATTTATCTTGTTGTTATTTTCCGATTGTCAGCAATGTATTTTTGCCGGTTGCAAAGGTAGTCAAAACTATCCGAATGTACTTTATTTTATGTAACCTTTAGATTTTAATATGTTTCATTTTTACTTTTCTGTCCGTTTCTCTTTGTGTTTTCAAAGAAAAATAGTAATTTTGCATAGTAAAAACAGAAAAAAGAATATATATAATGATAGACAGACCGACGATAGCAAAAATTATGGATGCCACCAAGATAGAAGAGGTGGTATCTGAGTTTGTTACGCTCAAGAAGCGTGGCATCAATTATGTCGGCTTGTGTCCTTTTCATAACGATTCCAATCCATCTTTCTCCGTATCTCCTACAAGAGGTATCTGTCATTGTTTTACCTGCGGAAAGGGAGGCAATGCAATCAACTTTCTGATGGAACTGGAACAGATGACCTATCCCGATGCCCTTCGCTGGCTCGCCAAGAAATATAAAATTGAGATTCAGGAGCGGGAACTGACCAATGAAGAAAAACAGCGCGAGAGCGAAAGGGAATCCATGTTTATCGTCAACGATTGGGCGGCGAAATATTTTCAGGATATCCTCCTGCATGATGTGGATGGCATCGCTATCGGTATGGCCTATTTCCGAGGAAGAGGTTTCAGAGATGATATCATCAGAAAATTCCAGTTGGGTTTTGCGCTCCCTAAGCGTACTGCTCTTGCTGAAGCGGCTAAGGCGGCTGGCTATAATCCGAAATATCTGGTTGATACGGGACTCTGCTTCAAGGTGGATAAGGACGAAGCCGGCAATAAGTCGGGTGAGGATAAGATTCTTGACCGTTTCTCGGGCAGAGCCATCTTCCCCTGGTTCAGCGTGAGCGGCAAGGTGGTGGCTTTTGGCGGACGAGTGCTCGACAGCAGAACCAAGGGCATCAGCCAGAAATATGTCAACTCGCCTGATAGCGTTATCTATCATAAGGAGCGCGAACTCTATGGACTCTATCAGGCCAAGAAGGCGATAGCCAAGGAGGATTGTGTCTTTATGGTGGAAGGATACACCGATGTTATCTCGATGCATCAGTGTGGCATCGAAAATGTAGTGGCCAACTCGGGTACAGCGTTGAGCGTGCATCAGATTAGATTGCTGCACCGCTTTACCAGTAATATCGTTCTTCTCTATGATGGCGATAAAGCGGGTATTCATGCTGCGCTGAGAGGTACCGATATGCTGCTCGAAGAAGAGATGAACGTAAAGGTGCTCTTTCTTCCTGACGGTAATGACCCTGACAGTTTCGCCCGCAGTCATTCGGCAGAGGATTTCAGAAGATATATTCAGGAGAATCAGACCGACTTCATACAGTTTAAGACCGATATTCTGCTGCGCGGTGTGACAGACCCTGTAAAGAGAAGCCAGGCTATCAATTCGATTGTAGAGAGCATCTCGAAAATCAAGAATCAGATAACGCGCGCTTCTTATATCACCGACTGTTCTCACCGTTTGGGCGTGAATGAGGCAATTATCGTGAATGCCTTGAACAATTTTGTGCGCAACGGTATGAGTGAGCAGGTAAAGGCTGAGCGACGTGCTGCGGGATTGAAAGATTCGCCTGTAGCGGCAGCGCAGCAGGCGCAATCAGCGATGAGAGCGGTTACCCCACTGGATAAACTCCTGGAGGTAGAAGGACTTCTGGTACAGCTGATTATTCATCATGGCGACCAGCTCATCACAGTACAGGATGTAGACGGCAATGATGTGGAGGTAGCTGTGGCCCAGTATATCAGTCTTGATTTGGGTGGAGATGGGTTCAAATTTCATAATGATTTATATAATCAGATTATGCAGGAGGCTGTGGAGCATCTGGAAAAAGAAGATGATTTTGTGGCCGAAACTTATTTTGCCAATCATCCGAATCCGGAAATCAGCAGGTTGGCAGGTTTGCCTACAGGTGCCCAGGAGGTATCTACGGCTAGTCTGCAGATGAAGATGAGTGCCGACAAACTCCGTCAGTTTGTCTTTAAAGACATCTTGAGTTTCCGCACTCATTATATTGCTCAGCGTATTATAGAGGTTCAGCAGGAGTTTGCCAAGAATCCGACCAATCGTGAACTACTGCAGGAGTTTATGAAACTCAAGCAGATGAACACGCTTCTGGCGAGCCAGGCAAACAATATCTTCAATTAGCCGGAGCCCCCTGTCCTGTGGGGAGACTCTGTAAAGAAGTATTAGAGATTAAAAAGGAGAAACGCTATATGATTTATTTTCACTGGATATATCTGTTGCTTTATGTCGTGATAACCGTTCCGGCTATCATTACCGTCTTGATGGACAATCGTCAGCCCGCCAAGACGATGGCATGGATATTGGTCTTCTTCTTCATCCCCTTTGTGGGTATTATCTTTTATTTCTTCTTCGGACAGAATACCCGCAAGGAACGGCTTATCAGCGACCGCAGCATGGACCAGCTCACCAAGCGCTCCATGCTCGAGTTCGTAGAGCAGGAGAATCTTCACCTGCCAGACAGCAATAAACCGCTGATGAATCTCTTTGCCAACCAGAGTTGGGCGTTGCCTTTTAAAGATAATCAGGTGGATATTTATACTGATGGCTACGATTTCTTCCTTACCTTATTATATAATATAGGACAGGCAAAGCATCATATTCATCTCGATACCTATATCTTCGAAGCCGATGCCTTGGGGTATCTGATAGCTGATGCCTTGATTGATAAGGCGGAGCAGGGAGTGGAGGTGCGACTGATTTATGATGATGTAGGCTGCTGGAAGGTGAAGGATGAATTCTTTGAACGTATGCGTGATGCAGGCATTGATGTACATTCGTTCATGCCAGTCCGCTTTCCGGCTTTTACGAGTAAGGTAAACTATCGTAACCACCGCAAACTCTGTGTCATAGATGGTAAAGTGGGCTTTATCGGCGGCATGAATATAGCTCTGCGCTATGTGAAAGGTGATAAGAAACAGGCTTGGCGCGATACGCATCTCCGTATTGAGGGCGGTGGCGTTTACGCCATTCAGAGAGCCTTTTTGGTAGACTGGTATTTCGTAGACCGTACATTAGTTACCAATCGCCAGTATTATCCGCCGGTCAGTGTGCATATCCGCAACAATTGTCTCGTACAGATAGTTACGAGCAGTCCTATCAGTCCTTGGCCTGACATCATGCAGGGCTATGTCCGCATCCTGCTTCAGGCCCGGAAGTATGTGTATATGGAAACGCCTTATTTTCTGCCGACTGAACCTGTATTGTTTGCCATGCGAACAGCAGCTTTGGCGGGTGTGGATATCCGTCTGATGCTGCCCCGTCATGCTGATGCCAAACTGGTTGAGTGGGCATCACGTTCGTATGTGATGGAGGCGATAGAGGCTGGCGTAAAGGTTTATCTCTATACGGCAGGCTTTAATCATAGTAAATTGCTGGTGAGTGATGATAATCTCTGTACGATAGGCAGTACGAATATCGACTTCCGAAGTTTTGAGAATAATTTCGAAGCGAATGCATTCTTCTTTGATGAGGGGATGGCGCAGCGCGTGAAGGCTGTCTATCTGCGGGATGAGGCGAAGAGCATCCTGGTAGATGATGTATCTTATTTCGTAAAACGTCCGTTCCTGCAGCGTCTTTTCGAGAGTACGGTAAGATTACTCTCGCCGCTGTTGTAACGAATAAATCCCCGTTTGCATCTTGTCTGGTGCAAACGGGGATTTTTTTCTATCTGAATATTGAGAAGTTTACGCTTCCGTAACTTCTGTGCTCCAGGAATCGTGGATGCTCGGAGAAATCATAGTCTTTGCCATGCTCAAAGACGAAGATGCCTCCTTCGTTGAGATAGTCGCCATTCAGAACGAGGTCTGGAATCTGCGGCAATTCCTTTAGGGCGTATGGAGGATCGGCAAAGATAAAGTCAAACTTCTGCTTGCAGGTCTTCAGAAAACGGAATACATCACCACGAATCAGAATATCCTTGTCTTCGCCCAACTTCTGGAAACATTGGCGTATGAAGTTGGCATGATCGCGGTCGGCCTCTACGCTGATTACCCGGCTGCAGCCTCGTGATACCAGTTCGAGCGAAATGCTGCCCGTTCCGGCAAAGAGGTCGAGGGCAGAGGTATCTTCGAAATCAATATATCCCTGCAGCACATTAAAGATGTTCTCCTTTGCAAAATCTGTTGTCGGACGCGCCTTAAACGAACGTGGAATGTCGAAATGGCGTCCCTTATATTGTCCTGTTATGATTCTCATATTTACTTTGAACTTTGAATGTTGAACATTGAACTTTATGATAAGCTATTCTGTTGAATTTTTAACTATCAACTTTTAACTATCAACTCTTGTCTTACTTACTTAAGTACAGCGCCATCAAATCGAATGGCAGACCTTTAATCTCTGTGATAGGCGCACGGTTGAATTCGGCGGCAGGATTCAGAATGAAGGTCTTCTTGATGTAGAGTTTCGTGTTGTAGAGGAACCAATCCTTATCAGGAACATTGCCTGATACATGCAACTCATCCTGCATCTGGTTGAATCCTAACTGCTTCCATACATAGAGAATGAAATAGAGGGCATCCTTGGCATGCTCGGCATTGAACGAGTTGAAGAATTTGAAACGGTTCTTCTCGAAACCGAAAACGTCCAGCTTCTTGTCGTGGAAATAAACATAGAGCTTGCGGTGAATGCCGGTGAAACTGCGATGATGCAGATAGTGCCACATCGGTTGCATGATAGGTGTGAAGCGGACATCCTTGAAGTTGTCTTCTACCACCATCTTCAAATCCTTGTTGATAGGAAATACCGCTACCGCATTCAGTTCCGGCTGTACTCTGTAGAGAATGGCATCGCTGTTATGACTGTTGAAGGCATGCTGATAGAGTACATCGATATCCTCTTCATGAAATTCTTCGATAGGAACCAGCAGGATAGGCGAATCGAGATATACACGTACCTTCTGGTATCCCCGCTGCAGGAGAGTACTCTCCTTGAAAGCCTGACGCAAGTTGGCTGCCATCGAAACACCACTCTTTACTGTATAAGGTTCATAGATAAGCTGATGCTCAGCTTCACGGTCAACTACCGAAAAACTGAGGGTGTTTCTGCTCACGCGGATGGTGAGTCGTGCTTGCTGAATATTGTTACCTTTTATTTGCATATCTGTTACCAATTACCTGCGTTGTTATTATCTGTCGTTAAATCGCCTATCTTGAGTCCGGGATAGTTGCCGGCATAGTTGGCCTCCTCTATCTTCTGCTGGATGGAACCTTCATCGAGTCCGTCGAGGAAGGTTTCATAACCGGCCCCACATTCCATCACCGGAATCTGCTTACCGCTTTTTCCTACGATAACCGTGGCAGCGAGTGTAAACTTCTTACCGTCGGCATAGGGAATGTATTGGGCATCTTCCTGTAAGAACTTGCCTTTTACCAGTGTCGGGAAATCGCCTGTATATACGCCGTGTTTCGCCTTGTATTTCTCTTCAGCCTGACGTATCTGCATCAGTTTCTCCTTCACCTCTGCTTCTCTGCTAGCCATGGCTTTCTGGAAGCGGATGGGCTGGCTTACACTCAGAATACAGAGTAGCATCATGATGATGACGCATGCTCCCAAAATATAATTATTCTTTATTCTTTTTCTCATTTCAAAAAGTATTATTACTTTTGCACAGCAAATAGGTGCAGTAAATTTTCTGCAAAGATACTAAAAGTTTTCGAAATATGAACATTGAAGAGTTAAAATATCAGATATTACAGCAATTTGGCTTTCCGCCAACCCCAGAACAGGCTCAGGCGCTCGATGTTTTCGTGCAGTTTATGACGGATAGTAATCCTCATGCTGTGATGATTCTCCGGGGTAGTGCGGGTACCGGTAAGACATCACTCTCGGGTGCTATCGTCCGTACGCTCCGTGCTGTTCGCCAGAAGGTGATGCTCCTTGCTCCTACGGGTAGGGCGGCTAAGGTCTTCTCTCTGAACAGCGGGATGCCTGCCTATACCATTCATCGCCGCATCTATCGCGAAAAGGCGTTTGCCGGAGTGGATGGACAGTTCAATCTCAATGATAATCTCTATACTGATACGCTTTTTATGGTGGATGAGGCTTCGATGATTGCCAATCTGGGATTGGGCGGAACCACCTTTGGTAGCGGCTGTCTGCTAGATGATCTGATTCATTTTGTGTATCAGGGACGTAACGACCGCCTCTTGCTGATTGGCGATAAGGCACAGTTGCCTCCTGTTGGTGAGGAAGAATCACCAGCTCTTTCTGCAGCGATGCTCCAGGGGTATGGACTGTCGGTTTATGAGTGCGATTTGAACGAAGTAGTCCGTCAGAGTCAGCAGTCGGGCATCCTCTTTAATGCTACCCGCATCCGTCAGATGATTACCCACGATGACATTACCCAACTGCCTAAAATCCGTTTCTCCGGTTTCTCGGATATCAGGGAGATGCCGGGTGCAGAACTCATCGAGGCTCTTGGCGACAGTTATCATCATGTAGGACTGGACGATACCATTGTTGTGACTCGTAGCAACAAGCGCGCCAACATCTTCAACCAGGGCATCCGCAACATGGTTCTTGATAGGGAAGAGGAACTGGAGAGTGGCGACATGCTGATGATTGTGAAGAACAATTATTATTGGATGGAGGAAGAAAGAAAGAAGATAAAGGAAAGGGAATTAAGTGAAGAACGAAGAGTGAAGAGTGAAGAAACTGCGTTCGGCGGCCGAATAGAAAGCCAATTTAATAGTTTAACTAATCATAAAGTTCCGAGTTCCAAGTTCAAAGTTCAAAGTAAAGAAGTTCAAAGTAACGAACTTCCTGCTTTCCTGGCTAATGGAGATAGGGCGAAGGTGATGAAGGTGAGTCGTCGTATCGACCTCTATGGCTTTCATTTTGCCACCCTTCTGTTGAAATTCCCCGATTATGACAATTATGAACTGGAGGCTACGGTATTACTGGACACTTTGACGAGTGAGGCTCCTGCTTTGACCCATGATCAGCAAGAGCAGCTTTTCCGTCAGATAGAGGAGGATTATAAGGACATACCACTGAAGGCAGACCGTATGAAGGCAATCCGGCAAGACCCGTATTTCAATGCTTTGCAAGTGAAGTTTGCCTATGCCGTTACCTGTCATAAAGCGCAGGGTGGACAGTGGTCGCATGTCTATGTAGACCAGGGTTATATGACTGACGAAATGCTTACTCCCGATTATATCCACTGGCTCTATACCGCCTTTACCCGAGCCACCGAAATGCTGTATCTGGTGAATTGGCCAAATACGCAGATAGAAGGATGAAGATAACAAAAAGAGGGTGTGTCATAAGTCTGTGACGCACCCTTTTTTATTTTTTTCTTTTCACAGATACGAAATCTTTAAAAAACATTTTTAGTTCGCAGTATGGACATCAACCCTCTCATGGATACCTATGATGGGATTGGTGCACCTCCGTATAGTCCAATGATGCTTCTAAGTTTAGTTATTTTTTCCTATATCAATGGCGTTTATTCTTGTCGTGGCATAGCGGACGTACTCAAATACGATGTTCGCTACATGTGGATTTGCGGAGGTAAGCAACTGTCTTTTATGCCTTCATGCCCGGTTGGAGAGGCTTTGACCACCTCGTCATGGTTTATCCAGTATCATGGACGATTACCGCCATCCTGATGCTGGCTCTGTTCTTCTGGCGGTCAAGGAAGTTGTTGAGGGACAGTGCAAAACCAGCATCAGTATAGGGGTAATTACTTCTCAGGCTTCAATGGTCCATAGAAGTAAGAGGCGGTGGTACCTCCATCCATCAAGAAGTCGGCACCTGTGATGAAGGCACCCTTGCCTGACATCAACAGCTCGGCTACATTTGCTACCTCATCTGCCGTACCTGGACGACCAGCAGGACACTTGGCAAACATATTCTTGTAGAAGTCACCACGAGGACCATTGAACTCATCCAAGGCAAGTGGGGTGACGATGATGCCAGGAGAGATGCTGTTGATGCGTGCGCCACGCTCTCCCCATTTCACAGCCTCAGCCATCACACGCTTCACATTGCAACGCTTTGCCATCTGGTAAGCATGGAGCGTATCATGGATATTCTCCTCTTGCAACATATCCAAGGAGAGGAGTTCCTCGGTAGGAGTGAGGGCAAGAAGGGCATCTTGCTCAGGAGTAAGGGCTGGCATACGATGACCAGATTGTGAGGAGATGGTAACTCCTACGCCACCATGCTTGATGATCTTGCCCACTTCTTCCAACAATACTGCCGTACCATATAAATCCACTTTCAATATCGTCTTGATGCTGGCTTGGCTTGGCGATACACCTGCGGCATTCACCAACATGGAAATCTCTCCATATTTCTGAGCCTCGGCTATCAAACCTAAAATGGAAGCACGAGAAGATAAGTCCATTTCTACGGCTATAGCATCAAATCCAGCTTCATTCATCGTTTTGGCGATGGCATCAGCATTTGCCTTGCTCTTGTCGCCAATCACGATTTTCATTCCATATCCCATACGGCGAGCAATCGCCATACCAATCTGACCTGCACCGGTCAATATCATTACATCCATAATCTCTTACTATTCTTATTTATCCTTATAATGACATTCTAAAATCAATATTTCAGTCCTTTCAACCATGCGCTGACATTCTCCTTAGCCTTGGATTGCTGGTTTTGAGCGACAAAGCCTTGCACAGCCAAACCTTTCAGCATGGTGGCTCCTTGGCATGCAGCCTTTAGTTTGCTGTCAGTGCTACCCAGTCCGCTGCCCTCATGTGTGCAGAAAGGGATGATGGTCTTGCCCTGCCAGTTGTGCTTCTCGATGAAAGTATAGACAGGCATTGGCATGTCGCCCCACCAGTTCGGATAACCGATGAAGATGATGTCATAATTCTCTATCTTTACATCTCCCTTGATGGTTGGGCGAGCCTTGGATTCCTGCTCCTTCTTAGCTACGTCAATGCACTTGTTGTAATCATCAGGATATGCAACCGCTGGTACGATTTGGAAGGTATCGCACTTGCTTTCTTCTGCTATCATGTCGGCGATGATATGCGTATTACCCTTCTTGATGTTGCCAACGGCATAATTTTCTCCTGTGCGAGAAAAATAAACGACGAGTTTCTTTTTGTTGTCCATATTCTGTTCCTTTCCTTTGTTGTTTTGTGCGCACGATGTGAAAGGGATGATACCAATCAACAGGGTGGCAATCATTGAAAATACTTTTTTCTTTCCCATGTTTGTTCGTTTTTATTGTTAATTGAAACCTTTTTGATTCCGGGTGCAAAATTACTTCAAATATTCCAAAGGATGATAACCCGAAATACTGATTGATTTATCATATCTACGGATTTATAAAATGTGTATACTTTCGAACTGGATGGGAGCAAGATTGTAACTGGGAGGGCAGGTGTTGGAAACCTGCCCTCCCAGTTACAATCTCCGTTCAACCTTGCTGACCGCAGACTTTATCCCGATAGGCTGTAGGGGATAGTCCCAACATTCGCTTGGTGAAGCGACTGAAGTGGGATAGATTATAGAAATGCATGGCATCTGCTATTTCTTGGATAGTCATGTCGGTGGTCTTCAGCATCCTTACGATTTCTTGCGTAGCAAAGGCGTTGATCCAATAGGAGGCAGGATAACCACTTCTCTTGCGGACGATTTCTGAGAGATATTTCGGGGTAACGCATAGTTTGTCACTGTAGAAATTCACTTCTCTGTTTACAATAGCATACTGGCGAATCAAGTCCATGAATCGATTGAAGAGTCCTGCCGATGTATTGCTCATTCCCTCCATTTTCTTCAACTCCTCCTTATAGATATGCCATAAGTCGAAGAGGAAGACTTGTACCTTTCTGCCAAGTACCTCTTTATAAAATAGGTGGTTCTCAAAATCGATGCGCAAGCGGAAACTACGGAAATCAGCTTCTATCAACTTCTTTTCTTGGGTATCAAGATGGAAGATAGGGTTGCTCTTGATATAAACGTATGCCTTGGTAGCCCATAAGGTTTCTGGATTGTATTCCATCAAGAACTGTCGCCCGATAAGTAGAAATTCTGCCTCAAAGTCTGGAGAATAGATTACATCTGTAATCTCTGAGCCTAACTGCCAGATGGCAAATTTATTTTCCTTGAGTTGGAATGTTTGGTTGGCATAGGCAAACTGCATCTTTCCCTTGAGGCAAAGGATGTGTATGTGATATTGCCCCAAGAAATCGGAAGGAAAGCGATGCTGCTCCGTGGTATTGTAAAGTAAAACGTCTTTATCCATTTGTCTTGTATTGTTTTGAATGCAAAGTTATACAATTTTTCTTGTAAAGTCCTTTAAATTTCACGATTTTCTAAATGAAAATCTCTATAAAAGATGAAATCTCGGTAATCCGTGAAAATAAGTAGGAAAATTTGGTAACTGCTATCCGACTTTTTCGCCTTAATTTTGCAACCGAATAAAATAAACAAGGAAAAATATGAAAAAGATTTTATGTGTTTTATTTGCTATGTGTACCGTGTTTACTGCCATGGCAAAGAGTGTGAAAGATAACAAGGTGGCAGAACTCTATGACCGTATGGAGTTGAAAAACTTGGTGGATACCTTCTCCGTACTTGCTGACCAAAAGAACACGGAGGCGCAGAAATGGCTCTTTACCGAGGATGCCGTGGTGGATTCTTACTTAGGCGACCAAAAAGTAACCAGCCTTGTTGGTCGTGAAAACATCGGCAATGCCTTTGGCTCCTATCTCGCTCTCTTCGACATCGTTTATCATATCAATGGTCAGCAAACTGTGAAGATAGAGGGTAATACAGCCAAGGGTGTAGCTTATTGCCAAGTGGTATTGATAGGCAATGAGAATGGCAAGAAGATGATGACCACCCAGGGTGTGTATTACGATGATGAATATGTGAAGCAAGATGGCAAGTGGCTCATCAAGCATCGCACCTCTCATTTCACATGGCGTACCCAGCAGGAGTATAAATAAAATGATGGTTTTAGGGGAAGGCAAGAAGATGTTAGCTTCTCGCTTTTCCCCTAAAACTATTTTCCTAACTCTTTTGATGATTATGTACCAAAAGACAGCAAAGTGCGTATGGTGGACCGTATTGTTCGCAGTATGGACATCACCCCTCTCATGGATACCTATGATGGGACTGGTGCTCCTCCTTACAGTCCAATAATGATAATAATTATGTGGATGGAGATGGAAAAGCTGTATTTAAGTTGAATGAGTGGGAGCAAGAGGTACTCGATGTCGAAAGACAGAAGGAAGGTTTTGTTTGTTGGGTTCGCAATATTCCCAACAAGGAAGGTTCTCTATGCTTTCAGTATCGTTTGGGCACAGAACTTAAGGCGCATTTCCCAGATTTTATCATAGTACGTCGTGTGAATGACAACTTTGAATTCATATTGCTTGAACCTCATTATACTGGCTATGCAGACTCTGTTCCCAAATTGAAGGGAATGGCAGCATATTCAGAGCGTTGTTCTGCTATTAAGCGTAATGAGATGATGCGCATTGTGGATATAGCGACTGGTAAGAAAGTGGAATCGCTCAATGCAGCTTCTTCTTTGGTTCGTAATGATATTAAGCATTTGATGAGCCAAGATGATTTGAACAATTTGTTTATAAGGTATAATAAATAGAGAATCAGGAGGCAATGATAAAGTGAGAGTCATTGCCTCCAGTTTTAGCTTTTTAGTTCTTCTGTATCTGATCAACTGGCCAGAGACGCAAACGGCTACTTCATAGTTTCAAATTGGTTCAATATCAGCGATTTCTGCAAATAAACATCAGAATGTTTGATAGTTTGAAAAAAAAATCGTACTTTTGTAGCCGGATAAATATAAAGTGTATTCCACACGCCATGAAAGGGCATGTGGGGCTTTTTATGCAAATTTTATCTAAATTTGCCATGTCATATCAGAGTTTTGCTTGTTTTCTTTTGCAACACTAAGATAAGTGAAAATTCTGACATGGTAAAATGTTGTACAACTTATTGTTGCTCAGTTGTTTAAGAAGTTTAATTTATAATAGTGTTGCGGAATTAAGACTAATATAAATATGAAAAAGATTATTTTATTCTTGCAGCTGATCTTCTCAATAGGGATGTCGGCGCAGACGACTGTAGAATCAGTCCAAGTTGCGGATATGGATGAAGGTGCCCCCATCTGTGGCAAGTCAATAGATTTGCACAAGCGCATTCTTCAGGCCTACAATTGCGATAGCACGCTCATCGTCTTCGCTTGTGATACCACTAAAAAAGGAAAAAATACCGATACTGGCTATCTCTATTCACTAGATGCCAATACCCTGGAAGTGCAATGGCAAAAGTCGCTGAAACTTTCTTTGTCAAAACTCTATGGCGTCTGTTCCAAGGGAGTGCTGCTTTCCTCCACTCTGAAAAGCACAGGCAAGTCGCTCTTGACCTTGTCTGATACCAAGACGAGCCGGTCGCTATGGACACAGTATCTTTATCCTGTCTATTTCAATGATAGCTTGGATATCGTAGTGGGACTTGAGAAAGTGGGAGACAGCAAGACATACGCTTATCGCCTGAGCACGGGAGAGTTGTTGTGGGATGCCGAGATTCCAATGACCAAGAACGTGGGATGGAAAGATGCTTGCATGGTGGATTCCACTCACCTGGTGGTTGTGGGTGATGCCATCAACGAGATCAACATCCATTCGGGTGAAATCAAGAAGGTGAAGGCTGTGACTGGCATCAGTGATACCAAGGGAATGATGGCTTTGGCATTGACCAATGTCTTGTCTGCGGCAGTCACCATCGGATTTAATTCTCCTTTTTATAACTATTATTATAATCTTAATCCATATCTCATTACGGGCTTGACTTCCAATATCCTTCAGGTGGGCTCTGACTTGTATATTAGTGATAGAAAAAGCCTCTATTGTTTGGGAGCGGACAGTTTGCAAACACGCTGGAAGTATGATTTCCAGGACAAGGAGGCTTCTACGGCTCATCTTCTGCTCAGGGATGGCAAGATATTGATGCTCAATTACGGTTATGGTAATAGTCTGATGAGAGGTACGGTGAAGTGTGGCAAGCCTTTCTTGGCCTCTTTTGATGCACAGACGGGAGATAGGGAGAAGATGTTTCCTTTATACGACAATAAGCATGTCATGAACGACGGAATGCTCACGGAGAGTGGTGTCTTCCTTGCTGGTTCCGACAAGGCTGTATATCTGTCATTTGCTGATTCTGCTGTCATCAGCAAAGATTGGGATCGCAGAGCCAATGGGGCTTTGACTATGGTGTTGAGAAAACCATTCTATGCGTTTCATGGACTTGCACCAAAGCTGACTTTAGTGGAGGCATTCGACAAGGTGTGCCCGATGCAGACCAGTACCAACAAGCTTTTTGTCTTCAATGACAAGTTGGACATTCTTGAATCTTATGATCTCTACGAGACCTTCTCCGTTTGTTTCCGTTTGGATGATGTGCTTTGCATACAAAACAGGGATGACAAATCCAACTTTAGGCTGATTCATCCCGATGGTTCCTCTATCGGAAAACTGAAAGGCAAGCCTGTAGCCGCCCTGCTCAAAGGCAGAAATGTGCTAGCTGTATATGATAATCACCTTACAGTCTTTAGGCTGTAAGGTGCCTAGTGCCCTCTTATTACTGAAATGATGTGAATATATTAAAAAGAAAAAGTCCGGCTCTCTTTCGAAAGTCGGACTCTTAAATTTTTGAGTTATTTTTGGGAAAAGTGGGTAGTGATGGATTCGAACCACCGAAGGCATAGCCAGCAGATTTACAGTCTGCCCCATTTGGCCACTCTGGTAACTACCCAAAAACTTTATATCTCAAAAGCGAGTGCAAAGGTAATGCTTTTATTTGATATTACCAAATTTTTTCGGCACTTTTTTTCTCTTTTCCTTCAAAAAATGTTCTTTTTCCCCTATAAAATAGGTTTTCCCCCTCTCTTTTACTTTTTTCCCCTTTTACTTTTTTACCTTTTTACCCTTTTACCTTTACCACATGTCTTCTACGATGTTTCCTCGACAGCCTTCTGTGCTTGTAATGTTCATACTTCTTGATGGCAACGAATACCGTGAGGGCAAGGACTACGGCTAGCAGGAAGATAACGATGCCGCCGCCCAGATTGTCTCCCTTCACCTTTGACCACATATCCAATACCTCGGGAGTATGATCGCCGGCATCATGAATCATGGCGCATCGGGCTACTATGCTGCTGTCTGGATACATGATAGGGTTGAGATGGGCATTCCTGCCTTCCTCGCCAAAGAAGTAGGCCAGATTTACAGGTTGGGGATAAGCCTCAGTATCGCTCATAGCTTCTAATACCTTCTTGCCTGCCACGCTACTTACATATCCTGTAGTCTCCATATTAGCGAGCGCCACGTCTTCCTGACAGAGATAGTTGATGAAATAGGCGGCAGCCTTCGGATTGCGGGAATATTTAGGGATTACCCAACCGTCGAACCATACATTGCTTCCTTCTTTCGGTACTTCATATCCCAGTTCTACACCCACTTTTCCGGCTTCTTCAATAGCCCAGACGGCATCACCGCTCCAGGTCATGTTGAGATAGGCTTTGCCTTTGGTCATGGTCTCCTTGCCGAAGTCGGCTTCCCAGCCTTCAATGTTTGGCTTCAGAGCTTTCAACTCTTTCTCTACTGCGGCTATGGCAGCGGGTGAATAGTCGTTCATCAGCTGTGGTACGGTTACCTTGCCTGCTTCCAGGTCTTTACGGTGTGTCCAGATGAGTGCGGTGCCATAGGAGTCGCGGTAGGAATCCTTCATCAGGAGTTTGCCCTGATATTTTCTGTCCCATAATGTTCCCCAGGTCTGTGCATCATTTATAGGTACGTGCACCTTATTATATAGGATGCCACAGGTTCCCCACATGTAAGGCACGGCATAATGGTGGGCGATGCGGCCATTGTTGGAGGTGGCATCTATCTGCTCAACAATGTATGGTGATACGTTGCTGATATAGTTGGGCGTCTTGCCGAAGGCTGTGTCGATAGGTAGGAGAAGGTCTTTGCGTAGCATGCGCTCGATGATATATTCTGACGGGCATACCACGTCGTAGTCTTCATGACCTCGCTCTATCTTGGTAAGCATCACCTCATTGATGTCGAAGGTCTGGTAGATGACTCGGATCTTCTTTCCGGTCTGTTGTTCATACCATTTCGGGAAGTTGGCAAGAACGTCTTCATCTATGTAATCAGCCCAGTTGTAAACCTTCAGAATCTCCTCGCGGTTCTCTTTGTTGTAACAGGAAGAGAGCGGCAGAATCATCAGCAGGCAAAGAAAGAGAAAAACGATGGTCTTAACTCCTTTTACTCCACTGACTCCTAATAATATCTTGTTCTTCATTCTCATTTCTTCTTATTTTTCTCAGAACGTTTGTTGATGATAATCAGCATCACCAGTACCAGTACGAAGATGATGGTACTCAGCGGACGAAGTTCTGGAGTCAGTCCTCCCTTTCTGGCATCGGCATAGATGAATGTGGAGAGGGTTTCCAGACCTTCGTTACCTATCGTGAAGATGGTGACGGCGAAGTCATCGATACTCATCGTGATGGCAAGCATGAAACCGGAAATCATACCTGGCAATATCT